>JACKQG010001807.1_pt1 | contig 28974 bp, 27 predicted proteins | sample 8237621 | NCBI WGS metagenome assembly JACKQG01 (sample SAMN15677084, study PRJNA649215) | marine metagenome | biome: marine; feature: Black Sea; material: saline water; isolation source: suspended particulate matter (SPM) from the Black Sea western gyre | collected 2013-06-09/2013-06-10 | depth... | reverse complement strand
GGCAGGAGTATTGCTCCCTTGTTTGCGCCTCTTGGAATAGACTGGCGCGGAAGTGTGGCGCTTCTTACCGGTTTTGTGGCAAAGGAGATAGTTGTCAGCTCGATGGGCATCCTTTATGCTGTTGAAGATGATGAAAAAGAGCCTGATGCTCTTCAGAGCGCTCTTGTCAAATCCAACATGACACCTCTTTCAGCTTTTTCAATGATGCTCTTTGTTCTTTTGTATCTTCCATGCATTGCTACAATGGCAGCCATCTGGCGGGAAACCGGGGGATTTAAGTGGATGCTTTTCTCTCTTCTATACAGCACGTCTCTTGCATGGGTTGTGTGTTTTTGTGTGTATCAGGGAGGAAAGATTATAGGGATTAATTAAAAAACACCATGCAAAACTTGAAATATATAGTTGCAGCGACAATTTTTTTTATAATATTTAGCGGCATTGCTCTGGCTGAACGCTTAGCTGTGACATCGTCAGTTGCCAACATACGTTCCGGACCTGGCACAGGTTATGATATTTTATGGAAGGTTGAAAAATATTATCCCATTGTGATTATAAAAAAAACAGGCTCATGGTACTTTTTTTGTGATTTTGAAGAGGATGAAGGATGGATACATAAATCGCTTATCAATAAAATTCCGTCCGTCATCACAAAGAATGCAAAGTGCAACATCCGGTCAGGCCCGGGCTTAAACTATAAGATATTATTTTATGTTGAGAAAGGAATTCCGTTTAAGGTTATTAAACGAAAAGGCAAGTGGATTAATATTCAACATGCGGATGGAGACAGGGGGTGGATTCACAAGTCTTTAGTCTGGTAAGAGACCTTTGAAAGGAGAATATGGCTAAGAAAAGGATAACGAGAAAACAACTGCTAAAAGGATCCGATGAATTTATAAGCTTTTCATCCAGATTATTACAATCTGCGATAAAATATAAGGTTCAAATATCATTTGCCCTTGGTGTAATTGCATTGCTTGTAATTGTTGTTTCAGGGATCCGGTATTTTTCAAATAAAGCCGAAAACAGGGCATTTGCCTTGCTGGACCAGGCTGTAACCGGATATAATTTTATTGTGAAGGATAATGGGCCTGAAAAGGCTTATCAGGATATTGGGCAGCATTTTGATTTTATTATAAAAAAATATTCAAAAAAAGATGCCGCAAAACTTGCAGGGCTTATATATGCTAATATTTGTTACAATGCAGGCGATTATGAAAAGGCAACAGCCTTGTATAATAAATCTCTAAAAGACTTTAAAAATTACCCATCGATTAAAACATTTATTCTGAGCGGGATAGGTTACAATCATGAAGAAAAAAATGATTACAAGGCCGCAGCGAACTATTTTGAAATGATTGTTTCGCAATCAGGCGCTATCATGAAGGACGAGGCTCTTTTCAATCTGGGCCGGCTTTATGCGGCAATGGGTGAAAACGAAAAAAGCATGGCGGCTTTTAAGAAGATTATTTCCGACTATACTGATTCAATCTATATTGATCTCGCAAGAGAAAGGGTAAGCGGTTGATGAACAAAAAAAATCGGCCAAGCGGGGGAGGTACCGATTGGCCGTTAAGGAGAAAAACAGATGGAAAAATTATCAGGTTGTCTATTTGTTAAAGCAACTTGCGTGCCAAGTTGTATGGCTAATGTGTCCAACTCCTTTATTGCTGAGTTATCAATAGGTTATATTTTTATCAGAGATAATTGCCGTTGTAAACTACTTATTAATAATCAAAATCGGTTTCCACGTGGAAACGCTTGGTTTCCATTTGGAAACTGATCGCGTTTTTTATTTTTTCACCACTCGACCAGTCAACTACTCGACTACTCGACCAATATCCTAAGACAGTCCGTGTCTGCTTATTTTTTTGCTCAGGCCGCTTTTGCCGATTCCGAGAAGTTCAGCGGCATCAGACTGAACATCTGTAAGCTTCAATGCCCTTTTGATCATATTTTTTTCAACCAGGGCAAGAGTCTCATATAATTTTGCATTATTGGGTATTCCGTCAAGATACATTGAACTGTCAACATTATTCCTGAAATCCTTTGGAAGATCGGACACTTTGATGATTTCATCAGGGCACATAATCATCGCCCTTTCAATAACATTCTCCAGTTCCCGAACATTTCCGGGCCAGTTATAATTGTTAAAGAGACGTTCAACTTCATGGTCAAGACCCTTAACAGGAGTATCTGAGCTGCGTTCATCAGCATATTTTTTTATAAAGTGATTAATTAAAAGCCGGAGATCATCTATGCGTTGTTTCAGAGGAGGCAGAACAATATTCACCACATTCAATCTATAAAACAGGTCCTCCCTGAAGCGGCCCTGATTCATCTCTTCCTTTAACTGTTTGTTCGTGGCGGCAATGATGCGGATGTTGACGGAAACCTGCTTAACTCCGCCGACTCTTTCAAAACTCTTTTCCTGGAGAACGCGCAAAAGCTTTACCTGGAGACTTTGTGAAAGCTCACCGATTTCATCAAGGAACAGAGTTCCTCCGTCAGCCAGTTCAAACCGCCCCTTCTTCATTGTTATGGCGCCGGTAAATGCCCCTTTTTCATGTCCGAAAAGTTCGCTTTCAAGAAGATTTTCAGCAAGGGCGCTGCAGCTTACGGCAATAAAAGGTTTATCACGCCTCGGGCTGTTGAAGTGAATGGCTTTTGCCGCCAGCTCTTTCCCTGTGCCGCTTTCACCCTCGATCAAGACGGTCGCATGGGCTGGCGCAACTTTACGGATTATTTCAAAAACATCCTGCATTGACTTGCTTTTGCCGATTATGTTGCTGAAACTGTACTTTGACTTTACAGCATCACGCAGGTATCTGTTTTCTTTGACTACGCGGTACATTGCAATGGCTTTGTTCACATAAATAACCAGCCTTTCATTATCAAAAGGCTTAAGAATATAATTGTAAGCCCCTTTTTGCATTGCCTGTACCGCCTTTTCCACTGTGCCATAGGCAGTCATCATTATGACCGGAAGATCCGGATAGTCGACTTTGATTTTTTCAAGCAATTCCATTCCGTCCATTGAAGGCATTTTCATATCGGTTAAAACAAGGTCAACATCGGAGTTGTTCAGAATTTCAAGCGCCTCTCGACCGCTATTGGCGGTTAAGGTTGTAAAACCTTCTTCTTCCAGCACAGCGCTTAATATGGGCGGATAATTTTTTTCATCATCTACGATTAGAATGGTTTCCATTGTTATATGCCTCAAGATAATCTTTAGGAATTTAGGAATTTAGGAATTGAAGGTATTCTATTGATTTTAATTCCTAAATTCCTAAATTCCTAAATCTCCCTTACAGGTAATTTAACTAAGACTCGAGCGCCTCTTGTAGATCTGTTATCAATATGAATAATTCCGTTGTGCGCTTCGATAATGTTTTTTACAATACCCAGGCCCAGGCCCGTACCCTTTTCCTTTGTAGTAAAAAAAGGTTCCCATATCTTTTCCATAACATCTTTTGGTAAGCCTTCCCCTTTATCTTCAAAAGCAATTGTTATTAAGTCATCCCTTGAAGTAAGCCGAATATGTATTTCCCCGCCACCGGGCATGGCCTGCATGGAGTTTATTAATATATTAAGGAATGCCTGATATAACATGGCGGAATCGGCCATTATTTTCGGGAGATTATTGTCATAATGCTTCTTAATTATATAGCCCTGTTTTTTTAGCTGTGATGCAAGAAAGGTAATATTTCTGTCAAGTACTTCTTCAACACGGCACGGGGCAAGGTTCGGCATTTTAGGTTTCGCAAAATTTAAAAAATCTGTTATTATATTATTCAGTCGATCCGATTCTTCGAGAATTATATCAGGAACAGCGCTTGAAGGATCAAAATGGTTCATTTTTTTCTTTAGAAGAGCGGCCGAACTCCTGATGATTCCCAGTGGATTTCGGATTTCATGGGAGACACCCGCCACCATCTCTCCCAGCGAAGACAGATGCTTCGCTTTAGTTAATTGCTCTTTAAGCCGCAGCCTTTCTCGGGCTCTATTTTCAATAATTGCCTCTCCCCTTTTGACCACAAAGAAAAGGGCCAAAAACAGAGCTCCCATAATCAGGGTAATCGTGATAATAGCTAATATCTGGAATCGAAAAATTGTTTTAAAATCTTCTGATATGTCTTGAACGATTTCAAAAACACCGAAAATCTGTCTTGTTAACGTCGGCAAAGGCTCTTCCGTGCGCAATGGAGCAAATGTAATCAATTTAACATTTTGGGGAAATCCAAACAGGATCTGAAAAAAGTTGCCTCTTTGAATCAGTTTTGATGTTGATGCGCCCGAAAGAGCGCTCAGATACCCTTTGCCTCCGACATTGTTGACTCCTATCAGTTTCTGATCATAACTGTAAATAATTGTGTTATTCTTGTCATAAATGTTTACCTTATCTACATTGAAGCTGTGCAAAGTGCTTCTGACGATCATATCCATTCTTTTGTAATATTTTTCTTCACTGAGCCGGATTACTCTATGGCGTGTTATGGAAAGAGGAAGGTAAAATTTCATATAAACTTGGTGGTTAAGATTTGCCACAAGAAGCTTGGCATAGTCTTCACTCTTCTTGAGCTGCATCATCCTTGCCCAGTGGTTGTTGAGGCCTGCGAGAATCAGTATTCCTAAAAAGATTAATATCAGGCTTGTAAAGGTGAAATACTTTACCAGTTTGAATGGTTTGACTTTTTCATCTAAAGGCTTGGAAATCATATTTATTAAAATGCGGCGGGTTCAATGTTATCCTTTACTTAGGGATCGGGATATCTGATAAAAGACTTTTAATATCTTCATCCGCAAAGCTGATTCCGGCTCCGATAAAAAAGGATTCTTTTCCTTCGTCACTTATAAAATTGTCAAATCCTGAGGTTATATAGATATGTTTAAACGGTCTATAGTCGGCTTTGAATTTCAGGTGTGCGTTTCTGTCCGGATCAAAATCAAAGGCTTCTAATGAGAGGGTCAAACGATCACTGAAGAGATAGTAATCAAGGCCGACGCCACCGGTAGACTCAAAAAGACCGCCACGCAGGCCGATGTCATAGTATCGCTTTGCTATCTGGGCTGAAAACTTGAGTGCATCCTTGTCGGTTTCCACTGTACGTGTAGTAGTCCCGTCCTTCGTGGTATCTGTTACCTTCTCCTTTCCGCCTGGATCATCCACTATCTGAAGCAGATAATATTTATCCTCTTTGGGTTGAATGCGAAGCGAAAGATAGGATTTAAGCTCATCGCTGTCAAAAAGATATTCTCCTCTATAATCAAGATATGTTTTATATTGGTCCTGTTTCTGGAGATAATCGTTTATGCTGACGAGAGAGGTGTTAATATTTTCTACTGTTTCATCTTCATTGATCAGCTTCCCGATGGAGCCTTCGCCCCTGTTGATCTTGTCTGTAATTGTTTTAAGAGATGCAAGGGCTTCATTTAAGTTATTAACTGTTTCTTCCTCGTTTACCAGTTTTCCGATGCTGCCTTTGCCGCGGTTAATCTTGGACGTAATATCGTTAATACCGGCGATCAGCACCTCCATTTTTTCAGAGGCCTTGCGCACATTAGATATTATACCGCGGATGTCCTCCCTGTTAGTAGTTCCGATTTTGTTTAATGTTTCTGAAAACTCGGACAGGTTGGCAATTATGTTTGTGACATCCTCGTTGTTTTCCTGAACGGTTCTGTTTAAGGTTTCAACCATTTCTTTAATATTTTCAATGATTGAGCTAAGTGAAGCCTCTCCTTTTTCGCCGCCGACAACATTTGCAAGGGAATCTGTCAGCCTGTTGATATTTTTTGCCACCTCGTCCAAAGTCATCATAAGGGAGTCCATATCTGTTGTAGGGACGGTTTTGACAATCCTGTCCCCCTCTTTTAGTAGGGGAGCGGAAGGGGATCCCTGGACAAGTTCAACATATTTATCGCCCAGAATACCTTTGGTTCTGATAACAGCTTTTGCATCCTTTCTTAATCTTACATCAGAATTAATCCTTAAAACAACCAGCGCTTTTCCGTTTTCCAGAGAAATCTTGCGAACCCTGCCGACCTCCACGCCGGCAATTTCTACCTGAATATCTTCTGCAAGACCTGTTGCGGAGTCAAAATATACATTAAGATCATATCCCCTTGCTCTTTTAAAGCTCAGTTCTCCAACCCGCATTGACATATATGTCAGCATGAGAATGCCGATTACTACAAAAATACCTACTTTTGCTTCACTTGACATAGCTTTTAGATAAAGAATTTAGGAATTAAAGGTATTCTGTTGATTTCAATCCCTCAATTCCTCAATCCCTTAATTCCTACCCAATGAACCGTTTAACAACAGGATTGTTCGATAATCGTATTTCTTCGGGAGTTCCTATTTTTATAATCTTTCCTTTATACAACATGGCTACCTTATGTGCAATCTTGAAAGTGGACCTGATATCATGACTGATAACGACAAAGGTTGCCTTTGTGTGACGCTGTGTATTTATAACAAGGTTGTCGATGCCTTCGCACATGATAGGATCAAGTCCGGTTGTGGGCTCGTCAAACAGCACAATTTTTGGATTAAGCGCAATAGCCCTTGCAAGCCCGACACGCTTTCGCATTCCTCCTGACAGCTCGGAAGGCATCTTGTGCGTTACATTTTTCAAATCAACCGCTAATAATTTCTCTTCTACGATTTCATCGATTTCCTTTTTAGATAATTTTGTATGCTCTTTGAGCGGGAACGCAACATTTTCTCCAACCGTCATTGAATCAAAAAGCGCTGCGTCTTGAAAGAGCATGCCGAATACTTTTCGTATTTCATTAAGCTCCTTATCGTTTAGCTTTGCAGTATCAACGCCGTTAACAAGCACCTGGCCTGAATCAGGTTTAATAAGGCCGATAATATGTTTTAAAAGAACACTTTTGCCTCCGCCGCTTCGGCCGATAATGACGGTAATCTTCTCAGGTTCAATCTTAAGATCAAGATTGTCTAAAACCTTTTGGCCTTTAAATGATTTGCATATTTTTATAAGCTTGATCATTAGAACATAAATGACGTAAGAAAATAATCGCTAATAAAGATTGTTACCGATGACAGGACTACCGACTGGGTGGTTGCCTTCCCAACCCCTTCGGCTCCGCCTGTTGTACGAATTCCTTTATAACATCCTATCAGGGAAAGTATCAGTCCAAAACATGCCGCTTTTATAAGGCCGTTGAAAATATCTTCAAGCTCAACAAATTCAACAATTTTAGCTATAAAAATTCCGGAATTGATTTTCATCAATTCTACGCCGACAAAATAGCCGCCTAAAATGCCGACAAAATCGGATACTATTGTCAAAACAGGCAGCATAACTATTGCGGCAACTATGCGCGGCATCACAAGATAGTGAATCGGATTGACCGACATAGTATGCAATGCATCAATCTGCTCTGTAACCTTCATGGTCCCCAGTTCGGCCGTCATTGCCGAACCCACGCGTCCCGTAACCATTAAGGCGGTAAAAACAGGCCCTAATTCGCGTGTTACGCCCAACGCAACGGTTGCGCCGACCAGGCTTTCACCTCCGAACATTTTAAAACCATGATACGATTGAAGGGCGAACACCATGCCGGTAAATGTTCCTGTTATCAATACAACAAAGATGGAGTTTACTCCAACAAACTCCATCTGCTTGAAAATAACTCTGAAACGAAATGGCGGTCGCAACATCCAAGTACTTGCGGAAATTAAAAGCAGTATAATTCTGCCAGATTCTTCAACAGCAATTATAAAGGGTCTTCCCGCAAGTTCAAGTAAGCGTATCATCGGATTTCTATCCGCTTCGTTGCTTCGATGATTCGATGATTCGTAACCCATCTTTATCCCTTAATCCCTAATCATTCCAGTATGAGCGCAAGCTTCACTTCGTGTCCAGTATCCATATATGGAAACCGACCCTTAAAGTCAAGGCTAAACCTTTAGTATAGCATGGAAAACCCAGTTCCTTAGGCCAGGTCAGAGATCATCGGCTTTGCCTGGAAATATGGTCAGGGGCGAAATAACACAATATATAGGGACTAAATTAAAAATAACACAATATAAGATAATTATGCATAATTATAGATAAAAGATGTATAATTATGCATAATTATCTTGACTTAATTATAAATTTAAACAATTTTTAAAAGGTGCAATACAGCTTTTGATTTAAGAAATAATAAATTTATAGAGGGTTACATATATGAGCAAGAATTCCTTAAAAGAAATTAGAGAATCTCTTCTGATGAGTAAATCCGAACTTGCCAGGGAAGCAAATATTTCGCCGATTACTATTGCTCGCATAGAAAAAGGCATGAAGTGCCGAATGGAAACCAAACGAAAAATTCTTTTGGCGCTGGGTTTTGGGCTTTCCGATAAAAAGAAGATATTTGGTAGTTAAGAGCATATTATGTTATTCAAGAAAACATCACATCTTGTTGGTCTGGACATAGGTTCCGGGGCTTTAAAAGCCAGCGAGATTGTGGAAACAAAAAGTGGGCACTGCCTGCAGCATTTCGGAATGCTGGATATTGCTCACGGCGCTATTGAAGAAGGGGTTATTAAGGATGCCGACGAGATTGCAGCTTCAATTCGTAAACTCTTTAACGAAAATAGTTTCAAGACGCAGAATGTCGCCATATCAATCGGCGGCTACTCTGTAATTGTTAAAAAGATCAGTGTTCAAACAATGACGGAAGAACAATTTCAGGGAGTTATTAATTCTGAGGCAGAGCAGTATATTCCATTTGATATAAGCGAGGTTAATCTTGATTACCAGATACTTGGAGAGACTGAAAACAACCCTAATCAGATGGATGTACTTCTTGTCGCAGCCAAAAAGGAGGTTGTCGACAGCTATGTCAATCTTATTCAGATGGCCGGACTTAATCCCTGTGTAATAGATATCGATACTTTTGCGCTGCAAAATATTTTTGAACTAAATTATGCTCCGGAAGATGAAAACATTGCTCTTATTGATATCGGAGCCGGCAAGACCTCGTTGAATATACTGAAGGGTAATTCTTCCCTATTCATGAGAGATGTGACGCTTGGATGCGGTATGATAAACAGGGAAATAGTTTCACTTATTAATTGTTCCTATGAGGAAGCTGAACAGCTTAAATACGGCGATCAACCGGACAAAATTTCCCATGATGATCTAAAAGAAATTATTTCATCGGTGGTAGATGACTGGTGCAATGAAATAAGGCGTGCACTTGACTTTTTTTATTCCGCATATCCTGATGATCAGATAAAAAGGATTATTCTGAGCGGTGGAGGGGCTTACATTAAGGAATTTCGTGAACTTCTCGCTATAGAAACATCATCTGAAGTGGAAATAATTAATCCTTTTAAAAATATTCAAATAGATAAAAAAAGTTTTGATATTTCATACCTTGAACGAATAGCCCCTCAAGCTGCCATCAGCATGGGGCTATCAATTAGAAAAATTGATGACAAATGATACGAATTAATCTTCTGCCATTTCGTGTTGCACGTAAAAAGGAGAATATACGACGTCAGATCTCCATTTTTCTGCTATCTCTTTTTTTGATCACTATGATTATGATTTATTATAATATAAGATTAAACAGCAAGATACAGGATTTGAATACCAGGACAAATAAAACTACAAAGGAGCTGGCCCAATATAATAAGATCAATAATGAGATAAAATTTATCAAAAAAAAGTTGGAACTGCTGACAAAGAAGACAGATGTCATTAAAAATCTTGATCTGAGCCGTGAAGATGCCGTCCGTTTGCTCGATGCCATGACAGAGATGGTTGTTGAAAAACGGATGTGGCTGAATATCCTGGAAACAAAAGAAAAAATCGTCAGCATTAAGGGGGTTGCTTTAGACAATAAAACCGTGGCCGATTTTATGACGCGTCTTGAGGACTCAAAGCTTTTTAAGAGGGTGGAATTGAAAACCACAAAACAACAAAAATTTAAAAAAACTATAAATCTGAAAAGTTTTGAAATTACATGTGAAAGCTAAAGGTGTGTCAACTTTGCAGGTGGGGCAAAAAATAAATGAAAAAGATTAAAATATCATTGGAATTATTTTCGCCTGTTTTTGAAAAAGTCGAAAAAATTTCAAAGAAACAAAGGATGCTGATATATTACGGCGCCATAACGATCCTGATAGGCGCTTTTGTATATTTTTGTTGTCTCCCCAAATACAAGACAATCGATAAATTAAACCAAAATTATGATAAGCTTGAGCAGCAGCTTGGTTTGGCCAAAATAAATGCAATGCAACTTGGAAAATTCCGAAACAATATGAAAAAGGCGGAAAAGGATTACAGGCTTGTAGTGAAAGCATTACCGGAAAAACAGGAAATACCGGCTTTGCTGGCAGGCATTTCACAAGCCGGCCAGGTTGTCGGCCTGGAGTTTCTCCTGTTTCAGCCAAAAGCGGAAATAAAAAAGGATTTTTATGCTGAAATTCCTGTATCAATTCAGGTGGCAGGCAACTATCACAATGTCGGGCTTTTTTTTGACAAGGTCGCAACTTTACCAAGAATTGTTAATATACAAGAAATAAAGATAACCTCGCTGAAGGGTAGCGACGAGCTCATCACTTCATGCAGCGCCGTCACCTACAAGTTCATCGATGAAGCTCCTCCTGAGAAGTCAGGTGAAAAGAAAAAATAAAAAGAAACGTAACTACTCAGGTTCACAGTTCCACGGTTCACGGTTACAAAAAAACTTATGTTTAAATATTTTTTGCGTAGCATAATATGTTTATTGTTTTCAGTTTTTTTGCTTTTTGGTTGTGAAGACAAGACCTCGGCGCCAGGTCAACCAAAGATATTCAGTAAAAAGATCGTCATTAAAACTGAAAAGACAATCAAGAAGCCTGTGGCTTTATCAACCACAAAACCTGATAAGACCAGCGAAGAAATAGCTTTAAAGCCTGAGCCGGCTGCCGCCGAAACCATGCTTTACAATCCTGAAGGAAAGATTGACCCGTTTGCTGCTTTATTCAAAGAAGAAAAGCCGGTTGCCGGGGATGGAGAGGCCATGGAAATGGGGAAAGCAGGGATATGCATTCCACATACTCCCCTGCAAAAGGCGGATTTAAGCCAGTTGAAGCTTGTGGGAATAATTCGCGCATCAAGCGGAAACAGAGCAATGGTGGAAGAGACTTCCGGCAGGGGATATGTCATTGAAAAAGGCACATTCATCGGAATAAATTGCGGCAGGGTCGGCCGGATATTAAAAGACAGGGTAATTGTAGATGAACCGTTGCTGCCGGTTGATGAAGTGAATAAGGGTTCCATATACGATGTTGATGGTAAAAGCTTTTTTATAACCGAAATCAACGGTAAAAGGTTTATTAATATTGACGGCAAACAGTTTGAAGCCAAAATTAACAAAATTAATGGCATGGCTTATTATATCGATCCACAGGAACTGAAACTTCAGAAACCACCTGGAGAATAAAAAATGTTTTACAAAATTATAAAATTTTCAAAAACCAGGGCTTTGTCAATTCTGTTGATAATTCTGATGATGCTTTTTGCAGGATGTGCTTCAAGCAAGGCGGTAAAGCAGGCAGATCAGGAAGAGGCAGATCAGAAAGTCGGGGAGTCTCTTAATCTTATCACGGATATCAGCACGGCAGAGGGTTCGGAATCACTTGCCATATTAATTAAAGCAGAGCGGCTGCTGACCTATACTTCTGTGAAGCAGCCTATGCCTTTAGGTGTGGTGCTTTACTTTCCTGAAACAGGCCTGGGTGAAATCGAGGCTGCTCTGATCCTGGACAGTGATATTGTTGCGTCAATTAAAGCTTCCGAGCTGACCGAAAACGGGCATACATCCCGAATTGAAATTGCATTAAAAAAGGATGCTGCTTATGAAGTATTCCGTGAAGGAAACGGCCTGCAAATATTATTTGCTAAAGCAGGTAAAATTACAGCTTCTGCTGAAATAAGTATTCCGGCAGAAACTGCCCCGAAAGAGGATAAAGATGAAAAACCTGCATGGGTTAACCGGGTGGATTTTTCAAGCGAAAATGCCGGCAAGTCAACTATTATTATCGGAACAACAAGGCCTGTTAAATACAAAATGGATAAGGCCGCAGATAAAAGGCTGCAGCTAACACTTTTCAATACCAATCTTTCCGATTATCGCAAGCGGCCGTTGATTACCACCCGTTTTAACAGCGCAGTTGACCGTATTACGCCAACGCAGACTCCTGCTTTAAAAACCAGCTCGATGATTGTAATTGAGCTGCGCGAATCGGTTCCATACTATATCGAACAGGCAGATGATCTTTTGCTTGTGCATTTTGATCCATCTTCGATCCCTCCAAGACCTTTTGAGCAGGCTGATCTTCCATCCTGGAAGAAGGCTATAGCCCAAACAGCAGTCAAAGCAAAAGAAATCAAAGAGAAAAAAGTTGAAGATAAAGTATTACGGCCGAAAATCGCAAGGAAATATACAGGCGAAAAGATAGCGCTTGATTTCTATGATACGGATATTAAAAATGTGTTTCTCATTTTAAGGGAGGTAAGCGGGAAAAATTTTGCAATAGACAAGGATGTAGCCGGAAGGGTTACTCTAACCCTCGCAAAACCTGTGTCCTGGGACCAGGTATTCGACCTGATACTGAAGATGAACCAGCTTGGACAAACACCTGAAGGAAACATAATACGGATTGCTACCCTTGAAACACTCAAGAAAGAGGAGGATTTCAAGCAGGCTGAGATAATTGCAATGCGAAAAGCCAGAGAGGAGCAAAAAACTCTTGAACCACTTGTTACCGAGTATATTCCTGTCAACTATTCCAATGCAGAAACCGATATACTGCCGCATCTTGAAAAGATATTAACCAAAGACCGCGGAAGCGCTGCTGCGGGTGAGGATGGTAAATCCACTGAAACGGCCTTCGGCGGCGCAAGCGTCAGTGCGGATAGACGCACCAACATGATCATCATGACCGATGTGGCCGAAAAAATAAAACAGGCCAGGGAGATAGTTAAGCAATTAGACAAGGTAACACCACAGGTAATGATTGAAGCAAGGATAGTTGAAGCTTCTGACAAATTTTCCAGAGAGATCGGCGTTGATTGGCATGCAGGTACAGCCGATAATCAAAGAACAGCTCTAATAAACAGCTCCGGCCTTAATGCTAAATTAGGCTACAATGCGGCAGTAAACCTTCCTTTTTCATTACTTAATGCTTCTACTACTGCTGGAACAATGGGCTTTAGAGTTGTCGGCTCTCAGTTTGTATTAGATGCCGCGATACTGGCTTATGAATCCCAGGGAGATCTTAAGATAGTTTCTTCTCCAAAGATTTTAACCCTTGACAACAAAAAAGCTGTAATCAAGCAGGGAGCAAGCTATCCAATTCAGAAGTATGACGAATCCGGTAATACTACAACAGAGTATAAAGACATTGAGCTTGTGCTTGAAGTTACACCACACATAACCCCAGACAAACGCATTTCAATGATTATAAAAATCACAAAAGATGACATTGGACTTGCATCTGCAACAACGTCACCATGGTTCACCACCAAGGGAGCGAGCACAGAACTTCTGGTTGATGATGGAAACACAATTGTAATAGGGGGTATAATAAAAAGAACAAAACAGCTCAAAGAATCCAGAGTTCCGTGGTTGTCAAAAATTCCTGTTCTTGGCTGGCTTTTTAAAACAGAATATAAAAAGGACTTCAAGGAAGAGCTGTTGATATTTATTACGCCAAAGATAGTTCAGCTTGAACAGCAGAGCGATAATGCAGCTTATAAATAGTGATGAACTCGTAAAAAGTCTCAAAATCGTCATGCCGGACTTGATCCGGTATCCAGAACGCATTAAAAATACTGGATTCCGGCTTTCGCCGGAATGACGGGAAATTGTGAGGCTTTTGCAAAATCCCTAAATCACTTAATCCCCCAATTCCTTAATCCCTCAATCTCTTTTTGCGCATCAACAGCAAGGGGACTGTCCGGAGCAAGCTCGATAACTTTTTTGTAAGCATTAAGCGCTTTTTTGTATTCCCGTGACAATCTGTAAGTATCAGCAAGATCCAAATATAATTCCGCAGAACTTGGAGAAATTTTTACTGCTTTTTCAAAAATCACTACTGATTCGGGAATTTTGCCCGCCGCGATATATGTCTTGCCGAGACCGCTTAAGGCAATTGCAAACCTTGGTTCTATCTTGAGAGCGTCCTGATAATACTTTTCCGCAAGATCGTACTTTTTTTTATTGTAATATGCCCATCCCAAATTTGAAAGTGGATAGTGGGGAGTAACATACAGAAGATCTCCTGAGATTTCCTTAAAACAGGAAATAGCATCATCCCACTTTTTTTCGGCAAGATACGCTGCCCCGAGGCTGTTCTTTGCAGGAGTATAATCCGGTTTTATTTCTACGGCTTTCTTAAAGTGATCAATGGCCATGCCCGGGTTTTCCTTTGCCATATAAACCAGCCCCAGGTCGTATTGAAGATGCGGATCTTCTGCATAGAGTTTTTCCGCTTCAAGAAGCTTTCTCAGCGCTTTTGTATAATCTCCCTCTCTTATATATGCTTCGCCGAAATTTCTCAAAGCTTCCTCCTGCCTTTTTCTTAGTTCCAGGTTTGCCGCGCATGAGACAAGAAAAAATATCAGAAAAACAGATGTTGCCCACATAAACCTATTTGCTTTTATTTTCATATTTAAAAGTCCTTTATTATTCACTACTTAAATTTAATCCTTAACCTTTTTTATTCACCGCAGAGCCGCAGAGGACGCTGAGAAATTTATTCTTTTAAATTGTCGTGAGAGGCGACAATTTAAAAAACCAAGCTGTCTAATGACAATCTTAATAATGCGTTTCTTTTTGTTTTCCGTCCTCTCACACGCGGCGCAAGTGCCTGCGCTGCGCGACGGAAAACAAAAAAACTCTTAATCTTTGCGTTCTTTGCGGCTCTGCGGTGAGATATAATTTTTTTCATTTTTGCCCTTGCTGCATTATTTACTTTCCCTTAGTGGCTGAATTACTTTTATCCCATTGTTAGTTAAAAACCGAACTACATCGTCATTCACAGGCGCTGTTGCGAGAAGTATTTTATGCTTTTCTTTATTTGAAATCAGATAGCCTGGAATGGTTAAAGAGGTATTATAGACATTCGGCCTTTTTGCAGTCAGGAAGGTCGGAGCCTTTGCATAAGAAACCTCTAATGCATCGAAAAGCTTTTCTATTACCTCATGTGCATTATCTTTATTATTTATTTGTATTATGCCAAGACCTGTCTTTTTTATAGAAAGAACCGCATCGCCATAAAGATCTCCAAAATCAACGAGCAGCGACTTCCCATCCACGGTTGATATGAGATTTGACAAGGCCTTTATTTGGATTCCGGCATACGGGAATGTAATGGCGACGTTTTCCGTATAATTATAACCCATTGCCGTCAGCAGATTATTGACAACGGTTTTATGATCTGAAAAGTCTATGGCAATAGCATCTTTCAAAGGTCTCGCATCTTCTGCTGTATTTTCGTTTTGCGCTTTTTTGGATTTGTCTTTTGTGTCTTTAAAATCTTTGAGAAAATCTTTTATTATTATATCATGTTGTTCCAGATAACGGGCAATTAAATCAGGGGTCCGCTCATCCTGATTAATGATAGGGGTAATACAGAGATGTGTTTTTTCCTCGCCGGCAAAATATGACTGATCAATTATCCATTTCCCGCGAACCTCCACCTTAACGCCTTGATCAGAAAATGATATTTTATTTTTAAATGCTTTCTTTTCAAACGACTCCATAACAGCATCAAGTGCCTGTTCTGTTGAGGCTTTGTTTGCAATCGGAACAATTTTTACATTGCTCCGGTATGATTTTATTGCAGTTAAATCAGGCTCATTTATTTTTTTGTTTTTGTTTGTGGACAGAGACAGCAGAATTTTTGTTTTATCTTTAAGCTCTATTACAGGGAAACTGGAGAGGTCGAGCTTATAATCGATCCCTCTATGCCCTGGGAAAGAGTATATGCCTTTATTTAAAAGTTTTGCATCTAAAATCGAAGCAATTGTTGCAAAGAGAGGTTGAACATTGTCCTGTTGATCCGTTGAAATAAACGGTCCCGGAGTTTTTGCATCAGGACTCTTTATGTCAGCCTTTATTATGATATTGCCGGACGAGTCAAAGAGAGATTTGTACCATGGCTTGTTGCGAAGCGATGAATCAGGGATATATAGTTTTTGCCCTGTATAAATTCGATCCAGATCAACAACATCCGGGTTAATAAGTCTAAACAGCACAATCCCTTGCTTGTATGATTTTGTTCCGTATGAGCCGTAGCCCCGCGCAATAAGCCTTGAGATGTAATCCCCCTTTTGCACAATATATTCTGTTGAAAGGGGTTTGATAATATCAGGCAGGTTGGAAATTGTTACAAATGGAATGGTAACGATTCCAGAAGATTGACCCGGAAGAGAATCCTTTTTTAATTTCTTTAAAGGGATAAGAATATGCTGACCCGGACGTATCAAGTCAATATTGCGTATGTGCGGATTTAGACGTTTAAATATAGCTAAGAATTCCGGAAAATCCTTATGGGAAATTTCTCCTTTTTGGCGGAAGAGCTTAAAGACCCAATCGTCCTTTTGAACAACATAAGGATCGCATAATATATCCCTGCCTTTATCATATCGCACAACATAACTTTTAGAGAGTAAAGCGCTGCCTGCGGAATAATGGGGAATGATGCAGATAAATATGATTAGCAACCATGTAATAAATAGTCTGCGCAAACCTTATGCCTCTTTTATCAAATTCAACCTTGTTGCGATTTCTTCTGATACACGTTTGACAAATTGCTTAAAATCATCCCCTTTTATCGGTTTTCCAGGGGCCGGAACCTTTTTTAAATCCTTTGGATGTATTAAAACAGGAGAGTTTACAAGGTCCGGATCAGGAGTGATTTCAAATTCCGCTGGGAATCTGTTCTCAAAATACATCTCCTGGAATCCGGAAAATTTCAGTGAATGAGCGGTTGAATCGACAACGGCAATATCATTGTTTTTAACAATTCCCTGTTTTTTTGCTTCAACAAGACCGGCTAAAGATTCTCCTCCATGGGTACAGGCAATATGCCCGTTGCGATTAGCGAGAAGTTCCCAGTCAATTATGGCCTGTTCCGGGACCTCTATAAAAAAAATATTCTTTTTACCGGCCATACGGTTATAAAGATCTACGAGATGTATTACCCTGGGCATTGAAACAGGATTTCCGATCATGGCTGCCTGGGCTACGCTGGGTTTTACGGTTACTGGAATAAATTTCCGCTTTTTTGCATCAGGCTCCAGATAGTAGCGGTAAACAGGGTTTGCATGTTTTGACTGAACTCCGATGATTTTCGGCAGGCTGTCTATTATGCCGGTTTCATAAAATTTCAGGAATCCGTTTATAACAGCGGTAATATTACCTGCATTGCCGATCGGCAATATTAGGGTTTTATCTTTCATATTATATTCGAAATTCTGGGCGATCTCATATGAATATGATTCCTGGCCAAGTATTCTCCAGGCATTCTTGGAATTTAGAAGAGCTACATTATATTTTTCCGACATAGCCTCAACAACCTTCATGCAGTCGTCGAATACACCAGGGATTTCAAACACAGCGGCTCCGCTTCCCAGAGGCTGGGAAAGCTGCTGGGGAGTTACCTTTTTGTGAGGAAGGAGCACCGCAGACTTGACATGAGGTTGAAGAAAGGAAGCGTACAGCGCAGCTGAAGCAGATGTATCCCCGGTGGAAGCACAGATTGCCAGCACATCGGAAATATGCCCTTTTTTGACAAGAAAATTGATATAGCTCAGAGCGCTCGCCATTCCCCTGTCTTTAAAGGAGGCGCTTGGGTTCTGGCCGTCATTTTTAAAGAAGAATCTAACGCCCGCTTTTTCCTGCAAAAAAGAATTGGCTTCTATAACAGGAGTATGCCCCTCGCCAAGATAGATCACGCAGTCAAGAGGTATAACCGGACCGATAAATTCATGATACAGATAGATCCCTTTTAGAGCAGGGATCGTGAGCATCCTGCGATAATCGAAAATGCGGCGCCACAATTTTCCGGATGTTTTTTTTAACCGGTCAAATTGCAGATCATAAATAAGCAGAAGCTGGCTGCAATCCGGACATGTATAAAGCAGCTTCTCAATGCCGAATTCATGGCCGCAGCCAAGGCAGCGATAAACAACCCTGCCTTCCTGATTGGGAATAATATATGGCCTGATTTCTACTGGAAAATCTTCAATCTTCATTTTTCTATTCTTTCTATCCCACCCATATATGGCCTTAAAGCTTTTGGAATAATCACAGACCCGTCAGGCTGCTGGTAATTTTCAAGTATGGCTGCAACTGTTCGTCCTATGGCAAGTCCTGATCCGTTTAATGTATGAACAAGCTGAGTTCCTTTTTTACCCTTTCTTCTGAATCTGATATTAGCCCGTCTTGCCTGAAAATTTTCGAAATTACTGCAGGATGAAATCTCCCTGTAAACACCCTGGGCAGGCATCCAAACCTCGATATCATAAGTTTTTGCCGCTGAAAAGCCCAGATCTCCGGTACACAGGCAAACAACCTGATAAGGGATGTTAAGACTTTTTAAGATGGTTTCAGCGTCATTTAAGAGTTTTTCGAGTTCATCATAAGAGTCTTCGGGTCTGGAAAATTTGACCAGCTCTACCTTGTTGAACTGGTGCTGCCTTATTAAACCTCTTGTGTCCTTTCCATAAGAACCGGCTTCACTGCGAAAGCATGGGGTATAGGCGGCATATAGAATCGGCAGCATATTTTCGTCTAATATTTCATCCTGGTGAATATTTGTAACCGGCACTTCAGCAGTAGGAATCAAGAAATAGTCCCACCCCTCCAGCTTAAACAGGTCTTCTTCAAACTTTGGGAGTTGACCGGTATTAGTCATGCTTTTCCGGTTTACAATAAAGGGCGGCAGGGTTTCTTTATAACCGTGTTGTGTGGTGTGAATATCAAGCATAAAATTTATAAGAGCCCTTTCCATTCTTGCGCCTGCTCCGAAATAGAGAGGAAAGCGAGCCCCTGCAATCTTGGAAGCCCTGTCGAAATCGAGTATCCCTAAATTCTCTCCCAAAGTCCAGTGAGGGATGGGTTTGAATTCAAACTCAGAGCATTTGCCGAATTGGCTGACCACAGGATTGTCGGAACTATCCTTCCCAACAGGAACCGACGGATGCGGAATATTCGGCAACTCCATAAGTATCTTATGAATTTTTTCTTCATTTTCGGATAAAGGCTTATCTAATGCCTTTATTTTATTTGAAACATCACGCATTTCAACAACCAGGTCATCTGTGTCTTCACCTGCTTTCTTCATATCTGCGACCTGCTCGGAAACCAGATTACGGCGATGCCTTAGTTCTTCGGTCTCAAGTAGAATTGCCCTGCGAGTGGAATCATAATCTTTTAAAATTTCAATGTCGGCTGTTTCGCCTCGCATTAAAAGGGCTTTTTTTACCTGTGAAAAATTTTGTATTACAAACTTGATTTCAAGCATAATGATAACTATTTTTAAAAATATGATTGATAAATTAAGGGATTGAGGAATTAAGGGATTAAAATCAGTAGTCCGCCTCAGGCGGATCAATTCCTAAATTCCTAAATTTGCAATTCCTAAATTATTATAAATCATGCACAGGTTATATAGTCAATAATTATTGAAGGTTGACTTTATTAGTTAATGCATATATATTAAAAAATTAAGTTTAAAAAAAGACTATTTCGACACCCGGAGAAGTATATGGAAGACATTAAAGAAAAAAAACGTGAAATACGCGAAGATATGGCAAAAAAGCTGAAAGAATTTTCCGCCGGTGAATTAATCGAAAAAACCAGAGGAATAGAAGAGCGGCTTTTTGAATTTGCCAACTTTCTTGAATCAAAGGTTGTTTTGCTGTATATGCATGCCAACGGTGAAGTTGTTACGAATGATATAATAAAAAGATGTTTTGAATCCGATAAGACAGTTGTGCTTCCTGCTTTTGATATAAAAAAGCATACAATGCAATCAATGAGGGTTAACGACCTCGATTCTGATTTAAAGCCTGGTCCAAGAAGAGTCCTGGAGCCTGACCCTGAGCGTTGTAAAATTGTGCCTATTGACTGTATCGACATAGCAATAATTCCTGGAGTTGCTTTTGATGAAAAGGGTGGAAGGATAGGATCTGGCGAAGGCTGCTATGACAGGCTTATTCCAAAACTATCAATTACCACCAGAAAGGTCGCTCTTGCCCTTGAAAGCCAGATAATTGAGCAGGCACCTGTTGAGCCCCATGACAAGCATGTAGATATTGTTATTACTGAGAAGAGGATAATCTATAAGATATAACTCAAGTGAGCTAAAGTGCCTAAAGTTATCCACCAAAGGACTCTGCCGGACTGCCTATTTTTAAAACCCACCTTGGCACTATGCCATAGTTAGACCCTTGCAAAACGCCATCTTCATCCATAACCTGACGTAATTCTTCTTCGTTCTTTTCGACAACCACCAGATCTAAGGGTTTTTTGTTAAATTCTTGACGTAACCATGCTGGTTTGATAAAAAAATTAGCTATGAGAAAGGATTCCATCGCATTTAAAAGCAAACGCGGACAAATGGTTGTCAAGCAGATTGAGTCACGCGGGATAACAGACATAAATGTCCTTGCAGCCATGCGCAAGGTTCCCAGGCATCTGTTTGTAAGTGAGGCCTTAATGGATCAGGCGTATGGTGATTATCCGCTTCCCATTGGTGAGCAGCAAACAATTTCACAGCCATATATCGTAGCAGAGATGACACAGGCCCTGCAACTCGGCAAGGATGACCGGGTGCTTGAAATCGGAACAGGATCCGGATATCAGGCCGCAATCTTAGCTGAAATCGCATTCAGGGTATATACCATCGAAAGAATAAACTCGCTTTTTATCAAAGCGCGCAAGCTTTTTGACGAGCTTCATTATCACAATATAGTAGCCAGATATTCCGACGGCACTTTAGGGTGGAAAGCCGAAAGTCCGTTTGATGCCATTATTGTTACAGCCGGTGCTCCGGAGATCCCTGAAACCCTGATAAAACAGCTGGCAGTTGGCGGACGTATGGTAATACCGGCCGGAGACCAATTTTCGCAGGAGTTGATCAAACTATATAAGGATAAGCAGGGTATTCGCAAAACATATCTTGGCGGATGCAGGTTTGTAAAACTGCTTGGCGAACAAGGCTGGAGATATCAATAAATGCTTCGACGGCTTTATTCCTGGGTCATCCGCTGGGCGGAAACAGCATATGGGACATGGGCATTATTTATTCTCGCTTTTTGTGAATCCTCTTTTTTCCCCGTACCTCCTGATATCCTTCTGATAGCCCTTGCCGTGGCAATACCAAAAAGGTCGTTGTACTATGCGCTGGTGTGTTCGGCAGGTTCCGTACTTGGTGGATGTCTGGGCTATTTGATTGGATGGCAGTTTATGGTCAGCATCGGGGAGAAGATTATAAGCTTTTATGGTTTAACCCGGAAGGTTGAATATATCCAGTCTCTTTATATGCAATATGACGCTCTGGCAATCGGTATTGCGGGATTTACTCCTATTCCCTACAAGGTGTTTACTATTTCCGCCGGGGCTCTGGGCATCGATTTCTCTGTATTTGTGATTGCTTCGCTGGTTTCCCGTTCCCTGCGTTTTTTCCTGGTCGGGTGGTTGATATATCGTTTTGGTTCCGGGATTCAGGCTTTTATTGAGAGATATTTCAATACGCTGGCAGTTGCATTTACCGTTCTTCTTATTGGAGGGTTTGTGATTGTCAAGTATCTGTTTTGAATTGAGGAATTGAGGAATTTAGGGATTTAGGAATTAAAGGTATTCTGTTGTTTTCAATTCCCCAATTCCCCAATTCCTAAATCCCTTAATTTCTTTTAGCTACATTTTGAGAACCCGCATGAGTGACAGATAAGGCATCCCTCTTCATGAGAAAACATCCCGCCGCATTCAGGGCAAATATAAATCATTTTTTCTATTTCATTGAAATTTGAATTGGTTACCTTTATCAGCACTTGAGCAATTGCATCAGGACAGGATAGAACCATTTTTCCGTTTTGCCATACAGGTGAAGGACACCGGATGCCTATAAGCTGCTTGATGATGGAATCAATATTTACTCCTGATCGCAAAGCCAGGGATATCAGGCGGCCCGCGGCTTCTATCTGAGATGATGCACATCCGCCGGTCTTTCCCATCTGCGCAAAGACTTCGCACATTCCTTTTTCGTCGGAATTTATCGTAACATACAGTTTTCCGCACCCTGTGCTGATTCTTTCCGTAATACCGTGAGTGCGCATGGGTCTTGGCCTGGGAGCTATCTTCGCAGATTCCTTTTCTTCCCTGCCGAGACTTAAAACCTGATGATCACGGCTTCCGTATCTGTATATTGTTACACCTTTGCAACCGCTTTTGTAAGCAGAAAGATATACCTTTTTAATATCCCCCTTGGTGGCGTCCGGAGGAAAATTGACTGTCTTGGAAACAGCATTATCCGAATATTTCTGGAATGCAGCCTGAATCTTAACATGCCATTTTGTTGAAATATCATGAGATGTTCTGAAAAGCCTTTTTATGTGATCAGGAACAAAATCAAGTGACTGTATGGAACCTGTTTTTGCAATTTCGCCAAAGAGCTTTTTGCTGTAAAATCCTTCCTTTCTGGCGATTTTAATAAAAAGCGGATGTATTTCAGGAAGAAATTTTCCGTCAAGCACATGCCTTGCATATGCCACGGCAAAAATCGGTTCTATTCCGCTTGAAGTGTCGGCAATAATACTGATGGTGCCTGTCGGAGCAATTGTAGTAGTAGTGGCATTTCGCATATATGGCGTTGATGGGTTGTCAAAGACACTTTCCTTGTAATATGGAAAATTCCCGCGTTTTTTGGCAAGAGCCGCAGATGCCTTTTTGGATTCCTCAGAGATCAGTGACATTACTTTTTCCGCCTGGGCAACAGCCTTGTCGGAATCGTAAGGCATTCCCATTTTTATCAACATGTCGGCAAAACCCATTACCCCCAGACCGATTTTCCTTGTTCCTTTGCTCATTTTTTCAATACGCGCAAGGGGATATTTGTTTGCGTCTATTACATTATCAAGGAAATGGACTGCATCGTGAACGGTCCTTTTTAATCGGTTTAAATCAAGGGTGTTTTTGGTCGTCACCATTTTGGAAAGATTAATGGAACCAAGGGTGCATGATTCATAGGGCAGAAGAGGTTGTTCGCCGCAGGGATTAGTGGCTTCAATATCGCCAAGGTGTGGTGTAGGGTTATCCTGGTTTATGCGATCGATAAATATTACTCCCGGTTCTCCGGTTTGCCAGGCAGAAGCAACAATCATATCAAATATTTTCTTTGCGGAAACCTGTTTTACAACCTTGTTGGTTCGAGGATTGATAAGATCGTAATCAGAATCTTTTTTAAGCGCATCTATAAATATTTTGGAGACGGCAACCGAGATGTTGAAGTTGTTTAACATGCGCTGATCATTTTTTGAATTTATGAAAACTTCGATGTCAGGATGATCCACCCGCAAGACACCCATGTTGGCTCCTCTGCGGGCACCTCCCTGCTTGACAGTTTCAGTAGCCACATCGAAAACAGACATAAATGAAATAGGACCGCTTGAAACACCTGCAGTTGACATGACAATATCCTTTTCAGGACGAACCCGCGAGAAAGAAAATCCTGTGCCTCCGCCGCTTTTATGTATCATTGCAGTATGTTTTAAGGTCTCAAAGATGCTTTCCATTGAATCTTCGACAGGCAGAACAAAACAGGCCGCAAGCTGCCCAAGACGTCTGCCGGCATTCATAAGGGTAGGCGAGTTGGGTAAAAACCACTTATTACTCAAAAGTTTTATAAATATTCGCTCAGTTTCAGCAACTTCGGCTTTTGGATCGAATATCTTATCAGCAGAAGCGATAGCTTTTGCTACCCTTGCAATCAGGTCTTCAGGCGTTTCGATTATTTTTCCATTGCGGTTCTTTTTCAGATACCGCTTTTCCAGCACAACCCTTGCATTTTTTGAAAGATGTATAGACATTGTTTTTTTCCTAAACAAAACCGAACTTTTCTTTTAATTTTTGGTTGACCAGAGGCGGCACCATTCCCTCAATATTGCCGCCAAAACTGGCGGCCTCCTTTATTATTGATGAACTTGTAAAAATCCATCTCAGACCGGTCATAAGGAAGACCGTCTGAATTTTCCGGTTTAGTCTGCGGTTCATCAGAGCAAGCTGAAACTCATATTCAAAATCAGATACAGCGCGCATCCCACGCAGTATGGTATTAGCTTCCCGCTTTTTTGCATAATTTACGAGAAGCCCGTCAAATGCATCTACTTCAATATTTGAAAATCCGCTCAAGCTTTCTTCAATCATCTCGATTCGTTCTTCAATAGTAAAAAGAAATTTCTTGGTAGAATTATGCAGTATGGCTACAATAATTTTATCAAAAACTTTAAGCCCCCTTTCGATAATATCAAGATGACCGTTTGTAATCGGGTCAAAAGAACCAGGATAGACAGCTATTTTTTGCATTGATTTATATTTCCTTTATGCCTTTTTCTATTATTGATGGTTTCGTAAAAGGTCTCTATAGCTTGTCATTTTCAAAATAATTTAGTAATCGTTAACCGTGAACGGTTACATTATTTATACAACATAAGTTAAAAATGAAACAAGGCTTTTTCCATATTTTCTTTGATCTTTCAGCTCATACTCAGGAAAATCTGATGGGATCGGCTCTAAAAGGCTGTGCTCAATAATAAGACATGCCCCTTTTTTCACGGATCCCACTTTTATTAAGTTGTGCAGGGTCGGTTGGAGAAATCTCTTGTTGTAGGGCGGATCAATAAAAATAAGATTAAAGGCAGCTCTGTCCGACTTGATACAGTTTAAATTTTTTATTATATCCCATTTTATAATTTTAGCTTTGTTTTCAAGCCCGCATGCTTTTATATTGCGCTCTATAACAGATAAGGCTTTGTTATGAATATCTATAAATAGAGCGGACTCAGCTCCGCGGCTTAATGCTTCGATGCCCATGGCTCCAGTGCCGGCAAACATATCCAGAACAACCGCATGCTTAACACGAAAGGCTAAAATGTCAAAAATCGATTCACGCAATCTGTCCGAAGTCGGCCTTATTACCCTTCCACGGGCTGAATACAGCTTCTTTGCTTTCAGATTGCCGCCTATTATTCTCAAGATTTGGTTCCTTCCTGCTTAACGAGAAAAAGATATATATATCTGGGATCGAGATCCTTTTTTGCAACACCCCCATATTCGCTTTCTATGTCATTAAAAAGATTTTCCAGGGTTTGCCCGAGTCTTTGAGTAATCTCGTATATATTTAGACCGGTTTTTTCTGAAGCCCAGTTCAAAAAGGATTCTTTCATCAATCCGCCTGTTTTTCTTTGTTTATCTTTTTTGGATTTTTGAGGAATAATTAATAAATCATCAAAAAAGGTCTTAAGTTCATCAAGTGAAAGTGGTGCAAGCTCCCCGGAAAGCTCAAGATAATTCCTTGCCCATAATGTCAGGATAAGATTTTTATATGTTATCGCCCTGTCGCCGGTAGTTTCAAACTTAATTGTCATCAGAGAGAGAAGATCATCAAAGGCTATAATTTCATTTAATACCTTTTCAGCCTTTCTGATATCTTCAATAGAAGAAAACTCCCTGTAAAGAGAAGAGGTTGTTTTATAATTATCGTAAAACAGCGGTTTTTTGATCAGCAGGCCTCCCAGCACTCCCAGCCATTCTTCATCCCAGAAGCTGAGGCGCAGCCCATTTTTTGCAAACCAGCTTTTTGAGCGCCATTTTTCAGCCTTCCATTTAAGCTCGAGAGCAAGAGTGTATCCAACCCTGAAAATGTGGGAAAGCATATATTTTTGTATTAATGCAGCGCTTTGGTTTACATCCAACACCTTGTTTGCTCCGGTTAAACGCTCAAGCCCGATGTTTATATATCCACAGGCCTTTTTTACCACATTTCTTAATTCATCCCTGTTCCTGATGTTTTTTTGATCAGCCGCTATAATTTGATTAGATAGAGCGGCAAACTCCGCCTGGATTTGCAGCAGGACATCTTCTGTTTTAATCGTTTGCAGGGCATCTGTAAAAAGGTTGTCTTCTTGAAGCATCCCTACAGTATATACAGGCACAGGAAGATGTAAATTCTGGTCGGGACAAACCAAAGTATATTTTTTACCAGCCTTCTCAATGTCCTGAGGTCTTAACGACTGGTAGATGCCTATTGCTTCATCAAACGGCAGAAAGCCTTTTTCCGCAAGCCGGACATTTCGCAGCCTGTAGTCTTCTTCTTCCGATTCAGCAGGAATAATGCTTGAAGACTCAAGCAGAACATTTTGATATGTTATGAGATCATAGGCAGCAAGGCGATGCATAAAATTTACCAGAAATTTATTCCGTATTTTTTGAAATTCACCATCTGATTTTTCCTCAAAAGGATAGTCTGCAAACCTTATATAAAAGGTATTGTCAAGCGTGAAAAGGTCTTTGCCGAGATCTGAGGGGTCCTGGTCATGTTCCCTGATTATTACCTCGATATTTTTGAACAAATAGAATTCAATGAATTCTAATTTTTTGTTCAGGAACCATTTGATAAACCGATTAGGGTCGGCTCGAAAGAGCAAATCAAGCCATTTTGTTACAGACCTTATTTCAATTCTGTCTTTTTCCCAAACCTCTATATCAAGCATGTATTCCCACTGCTTGCCGGAAGCAAGCGACAACAGCGGAAGAGAATCTTCAAGCCCGATATCATGCACCAGAAAATATAGATCTTCTTCCGGAAATGAATGCACGATGGCAGATGGATTCGGCGCATCCAGAATATAATCCAACGCCCTGTCTGTGGGAAGAGAAAGTATCTCTTTTCTTTGCATAGACAGACTTTTGGCAGGCTTCATTGGATGTTTATTTTGTGTATCTTTATTCATATATGTGTATCCCAGCGCGCAAATTTCAGCAAAAGGATCATGCCGGGAATGGCGATCAGGGTGCATACGATAAAAAAAGCTTCCCAGCCGATATTTTTAGCAAGAAAGCCTGTTGGAGCCGAGGCCAGCACTCTTGGAACTCCCATCAGGCTGCTTAGAAGAGCATATTGCGTGGCGGTAAATCTTTTATTTGTAATACTTGCCATAAATGCGACATAAGCGGCGGTTCCCATGCCGCTGCTTAGATTTTCAAAAGCAATCACGGCTGACAGAGCCGAAATATTGTGACCTATGCGCGCCAGAAGAGCAAAACCTGCCGTTGATATTGCCTGTAGAAAACCAAAATACCAGAGGCTGCGCTTGATTCCCAGGCGGAGCATGATCGTTCCCCCGATCAGGCTGCCTGCAATTGTTGCCCAGAAACCGAACAGTTTAACGACAGCGCCGATTTCCGTTTTTGAAAATCCTATATCAAGATAAAAAGGTATAGTCATGGCGCTGGCCATGGTGTCGCCGATTTTATAAAGCAGTATAAAGGCCAGTATATACAAAGCCCCATGACGACTGAAATACTCCACCAGAGGATCAAAAACAGCCTCTTTCATTGTTTTAGGAGTTCCGGCAGTTAGCTCAGGTTCATGCGCAAAGACAGTTGTAAGAATGCCGGGCAGCATACAGCATGCCATTATCAGATAAACCATGGAAAAGGGGATATGATCGGCCAGGATTAAGCCCCCTCCGGAAGCAAGCAGCATTCCCACCCTGTAACCATTGACATACAGGGAGGAGCCGAGCCCTAATTCCTCATCGGGAAGGTCCTCCCTTCTATATGCATCCACAACAATATCCTGGGAAGCGCTGAAGAAGGTCACCAGAAAAGCAACAAAGGCCAACATCCACGGATTTTCTTTCGGCTGAGTAAAGCCGAGACCCGCGATGGCTAATAGCAAGGCTGTTTGAGCTATTAGCAACCATCCTCTACGGCGGCCCAGAAAGGGGAGAGTAAAACGATCCAGAAAAGGAGCCCAGAGGAATTTCAAGGTGTAAGGAAGACCAACCAGGGCCATCATTCCGATTACGGTCAGGTCCACCCCTTCTTCTTTCATCCATGCCTGTAATACGGTTATGGTCAGGAGAAGAGGCAAGCCGCAGGCAAAACCCATAAGAAGAGTTACCAGCATACGGCCGCTGCAAATTGTATAAATTATGGATTTTTGCTTTACAGGCTGCACGCTTTTTAATAGCAATCCAGAATGATATCACTTAATTTTCTTTTGGGCACATGATGAACCCCTCTGCCATCCCTCCAGTACTTGATGTTATTAACGGTACTCAATGGACTATCAGAATCAACAACTTCTACTTTAACCTTTTCTTTGGGCTTTCCGATTGCAAGGACAAGAAGTATTTTGTACTTGGGCGGTATGTTCAGAATTTTACTGAGTTTTCTCCGGTTTATTGCTCCAAGCATACATCCTGCAAGACCCTTTTCCCTTGCGCCCAGCAGCATACTCTGGCTTGCAATTCCATGATCGCATCCAAAGTTTTTGCTGATATCGGTATTGCCGAGGACGATTATATATGCAGCCGGCCTTTCTCCATCCTTTGGCCCGGGCCAGTCTTTAATATATCCCGCCCAGGCAAGGCAGGAAAATATAAGGTCATTTTTTCCCGGATTGCTGGAAAGGATGTAGTTTAACGGCTGTAAATTAGCCGCAGAAGCCGATAGTCTTGCAAGATTTACCAGGTTCTTTAAAGTTTTTAAAGGCACTGCATGGTTTTGGTAAAACCTTCTGCAACTTCTGTTTTTTTTGATCAGGTCTGCAATCATTTTACTCTTCGTTGTGTTTAAATTTTAGTTAAACAGGCATATGCTGGCGTATCCAGATCAGGACTTTGTCAAATTCATCCCTTAGCTCCCTGAGAGCCTTTCCTCTATGACTTA
>JACKQG010001806.1_pt1 | contig 28976 bp, 25 predicted proteins | sample 8237621 | NCBI WGS metagenome assembly JACKQG01 (sample SAMN15677084, study PRJNA649215) | marine metagenome | biome: marine; feature: Black Sea; material: saline water; isolation source: suspended particulate matter (SPM) from the Black Sea western gyre | collected 2013-06-09/2013-06-10 | depth... | reverse complement strand
GCTTGGCCCCTGGGTTTTTTGGAACCCATACTCGACCATCATGGCGCAGACTCTCACTCATCAGGGTCAACTTTGACTGATACTCGCCGTGAACCGGGATGCAGGTGGGATGGATTTGGACAAAGCAGGGGTTGGCAAAGCCCGCGCCTTTTTTATGGGCGCGCCAGGCTGCAGTGACATTCGAGGCCATGGCGTTCGTTGACAGAAAATATGCATTTCCGTACCCGCCTGTGGCAAGAATGACTGCATCAGCCTCATGGCGCTCAAGCTTCCCTGTAATGATATTGCGGGTGATGATTCCCCGGGCCCGACCATCAACAAGAACCAGTTCCATCATTTCGCGCCTTGGGAACATGGTCACACGCCCAGACTTGATCTGGCGGGAAAGTGCTCCGTAAGCCCCGAGCAGGAGTTGTTGGCCGGTCTGTCCGCGGGCATAGAATGTTCGGGAGACCTGGGCGCCACCGAAGGAGCGGTTGGCAAGTGTTCCACCGTACTCACGGGCAAAGGGGACACCCTGAGCCACGCATTGATCAATGATCTCGTTGCTCACCTGGGCCAGGCGGTAGACGTTTGCCTCGCGTGAACGGAAGTCACCCCCCTTTATGGTGTCGTAGAAAAGGCGCTGTACCGAGTCCCCATCGTTCTGGTAGTTCTTCGCGGCGTTGATTCCACCCTGCGCAGCGATGGAGTGCGCGCGGCGTGGGCTGTCCTGAATACAGTAGGTGGAAACCTGGTAGCCCTGCTCGGCAAGTGTTGCTGAGGCTGAGGCCCCGGCTAAACCGGTGCCAACAACGATAATTTTGAATTTTCGGCGGTTGGCCGGGTTGACGAGTTTGTTGCTGAAACGGTGATTGTCCCATTTTTCTGATAAGGGGCCGGAGGGAGTGCGATCCTGTAATTTCATGAAAAAACCTGTTGGGTACTGAAGGTGATGTAGCCCATTTGAGCTTTGAGTGTTTGAATACTGGAATTAAACTTTATGTCTGCTGAATGGGAAAGAATTCCTGTGTTGACTGAATAGCAATTTTGATATGTCATGGCGATGAGGGCTTCAATTATTCAACGTTCATCAGGTGATTACTCCGCTCATAATCAGCACCGGGATAGCGCCGAACAGAGCGAGGAAAATCAGCGGCACAATCAGAGTGAGTTTTGCAATGAGTGCCGTGTAGCGCGGGTGGTTAATGCCAAAAGTCTGGAGCATGGACCAGAATCCGTGGCTGAGGTGCAGGGCCAGGAAGAGAAAAGCTGCAATATAAAATAAACTGTAAGTTGGTCGTGCGAGTAAGCTGGTGACGGTCTCAGATATCTGATGCCCCTTATTCCCCAAAGAAAAATTGATAATATGGATGATAATGAACAGCAGAATGCAAAGTCCGCTGTAAATCATGGTACCGGAGGCCAGCGTGTTGCTGGCAGCACGGGCCGTCACGCGGTATCGGGTGGGCCGTGCCTGACGATTTTGGAAGAAGAGGGTGAGTCCGGTGATCACATGGATAAGAAAAATCAGCAAGAGACTGTTGCTGAATACAGCGACAATCAGAGGATGGCTGTGAAGTTGGTCGGCATAAGCCTGAAAGAGCTCAGAGCTGGAAAAAAGAGTGGCATTTCCTGCCGCATGGCTCACTAAAAAGAAAAAGAGGCATAAGCCGGTTGCAGCCATAATCCACTTTTTCCCAATGGAGGATTTGATGAAGGTACTGAACCACATATTTGTTACCTTGAATTTAAAAATAAGTTGTCTCACTGTACAGTGGGAACATTGATTGAATAACGGAATACGATACTAAAAATATAAGTGAAAAAAGGAAAGCAATCTTTTGCCGTTGTCTGAAATTTTTTGAAATGGTATCTATTGCTAGCATAGTGTCTGTCCATCCCCCCATACAGCTCCACTCATTTAATGTTTTCTGAGGATTTTGTCATGCCCTCTCGTTATCAGGCCCTGATTTTTGATCTTGACGGAACCCTGCTCGATACTCTTAAAGATCTGGCCGAAGCTGCAAATCAGACCCTGACTGATTTTGATCTGCCGACTCATCCGGTGGATGCCTACCGTACTTTTGTTGGTGATGGCCTTTTGACTCTGATTGATCGCATCATCCCTGCGCACAGAAGCTTACCTGATGATTTGTCCCGATATATGGCACGATTTCAAGAGATTTATATTGATAAATGGGACGAAACCAGCCGCCCTTATCCAGGAATTGTTGAGATGCTTGAGCAGTTACGGACTGCGGGTATACGAATGTCTGTACTTTCCAATAAGCCTCAAGCCTTTACTGAGCTCTGCGTACATCGTTTTTTTGGCCCAGATCTTTTTGAATATGTCCATGGTGAACGCCAGGGGATTCCCAAAAAACCAGATCCTACAGGGGCAATTGAGATTGCAGCCAAAATGGAACTCACTCCTGAACAGTGTCTTTATGTGGGTGACACGGCAACAGATATGAAGACCGGGCGTGGAGCCGGCATGGATACTGTGGGTGTCCTGTGGGGATTCCGTGAACGCCAGGAGCTCGATGAACATGGGGCAGGCATCCTTGTTGCCAATCCCGCAGAGATTACCGCTTATGTCACCACTTCCTCCTGAAATCCTGACCGGGGCTGTTTATGCCGCTCCTCCTCTGGTCGGCGCCTTTATTGGGTATCTGACCAACCGTGTGGCTATTCGCATGCTCTTTCGACCCCTCAAGCCCTGGCGCATTTTGGGGGTCAGGATCCCAATGACTCCGGGGGTTATTCCCAGTAAACGCCATGAACTGGCTCAGAATATTGGCAACATGGTCGGTACTCACCTGCTGACCAGTAATGAGATTGGTGCAGCCCTGCATCGTGAGGAGTTTCAGTCTCATTTGCGGCTGATGATCAAGACCCGGGGCGACGACTTGCTGTCCCGGGACCTGGGGCCTATGGAAACGGTTATTCCCCAACGTTTTCACAGCTATCTGGATGTGGCTGTGCAGGCATTGATTTACAGAATTCAGGAAGGTTTGTACGAATTTATAAGCTCGGACCGTTTTGCAAACCTTGTGGGACAGGGTGTTGATGGTCAGTTTCAGCGGATTCTATCTCGTGATTTGGGTGATTTCCTTAGTGAAGAAGAGCGATCCGAAATCTATGCCTTTTTGGAACAGAGCCTTGCACGATTGACTGAAAGCCCAGCCATGGAGCAATGGGTATCGTCGTTTGTGAAAGGCAAGATCATGCAGGCCCTGGATGAAGAAAAAAGTCTGGCAAACATCCTGCCTGATTCTCTCCAGGAGTTGATTGGGGTAACCATTGTTGGGCAGACTCCGGTACTCCTGGACCGTCTGGCTCAGTTGCTGCGTGAGCCTGAGACCCGCAATCGAATAGTCAAGGGAGTCAGGGCCGGAGTTGAACATTTTATTGCCTCGATGGGACCGATGGCAGGAATGGTCGGTTCCTTCCTGAGTATGGAGGTCGTGGAGACAAAGGTCCGCGAATACCTCGATGAAAAGGACGGAGAGATCAGTGCCTGGCTGCAGAACGAAGAGGCCCAGTTGCGGGTGGCCCAAATACTCCGTGAGCGAAGCGAGGCATTTTTGAACCGGCCCCTGAACAGTTTTGTTACTGGTCAAAATGATGAACGTGTCTCCCAAGTCAGTGAACTGCTCAGCGAACAACTCCTGACACTGATGCGCGGAGCTGAGGTCAGGAGTGCAGTTGCCGTTTTACTTCGTGATAATATTGAAACCCATATCCAGGGTGGTAAGCGGCCTTTGGGAGATGTTCTGGCGGATTTTATTGGTGAAAACGGGGTGCGTTCTGGCCGGGAGTGGATCAGGGAAGAGATATTGACTCTACTGAGGTCACGACGTAGTCGGCGCATGATCCAGGTAATGGTTCGATCTCTGGTCAGCGCTTTTGCGGCTCGTCCCTTGGGGCGACTTGCCCATCTGGTTCCGGCTGGTGTTCGGGACGGCCTTTATGATGGCCTGCAAAAGATGGCCACTGACGTGCTGGCCAACGAGGTACCCGGTCTGGTTGATTCGTTCAACATCCGTAAGATTGTTTGTGAAAAGGTCGACTCTCTTGATCTCATGCGTCTTGAGCGTCTTCTGCTGTCTATCATGGAGGAACAGTTTAAGTATATTAATCTGTTCGGTGCGTTGCTTGGATTTACGATTGGCTGCCTCAATCTCTTCTTTATCTTCTGATTGTACGAAGGTCGTCTTGACTATTGTCTGCCGGTAAATTCCTCAATAGAAATCCACATTTTTCAAAGTATTTTTATGCTATTGCTTATTTCACCATCAAAAACTCAAAGTATTGTTGGGCCCAGTGTGGAGAAATATACATTGCCCGATTTTCTGCCGGAAGTCACAACACTTGTCAAACAATTACAGGTTTTTGATCGAAATGGATTGGCTCATTTGATGAACATGAGCGAAAAATTATCTGATTTAACCTGGACAAAATTTAAAACTTTTTCAAAATCATTTACTTCTGAAAATGCAAGGCAGGCTATTCTTACTTTTCAAGGCGATGTCTATAGTGGAATTAAATCCGAACAATTTTCTATTGATGATTTTGAATTTGTTCAGAGCCGTTTAAGGATTATTTCAGGACTTTATGGGTTATTGAAACCACTCGATTTGATCCAGCCCTATCGCCTGGAAATGAAGACTAAACTAAAAACAGACGGCGCAGCCAACCTGTATGAGTTCTGGGGAAACAAAATTACAGAGCTGTTGAATCATGAGCTGGAAAAAACCGTGAATAGTTATTTGGTTAATCTTGCTTCACAAGAATATTTTAAGGCCGTCAACCCTGCATTTTTAAAGAAGCCGGTTCTTGATATTGTTTTCAAGGTAAAGAAAAACAATCAGTATAAGACAATTGGTATTTATGCAAAAAGAGCTCGGGGGTTGATGGTCAATTTTGTGATTGAAAATCGACTTGTTGACGTCCAGGGCTTGAAAGAGTTCGAGGGGGGAGGTTTTCGCTATAACAAAAAACTTTCAGGCGAGTTGCAGTGGTTTTTTTGTAAAGAGTAACACGGCTTGGCTTGAGATGAGGGGGCTGTAGTTGAGCAGCCCTAGAGTATAGCCGGAAGGGGAGTGTCAAAAAAAACTTAAGAAATGCTTTTCACATAGCAAATCCTTCCGAAATAGCCCGGAATGTGTCAATGAAAATGAGACACAGAGGGTACCTGGTTTATTGCTTTCGACTATTTTTAGCTACTGGGCAGATAAGCTCGCACTTTCTACAAAATTTCACAGGATTTTGTTTTGTAGAGGGACTGTTTGTGGTGGCCAAAATGTCCTTGTCCATGCGCTCATTACAGTTTTCTCTGTTATATTTACCGTCTCTTGCGGGAAGATCTGTAGAACAATCAATGCAATCAAACAATGGTGTTTTCTTTGCCATTGCCTTTTCAGGGCATATTTTTCTGCAGTACTCTTTACAGCCTGAGCAGGGATCAAAGTTGACAGGCCCAGTCGGTTCAAGCTCTGCTTTGAGAAGCAACGCTCTGAGCCTGACTCTTGGCCCATATTGAGGAGTCACCAGCATATTGTTTTTTCCGATACATCCAAGCCCGCTCAGGACAGCAGCATCCTTGAGGAAGAGACCTCCCTGTTCGACGTAGTAATGAATTTTGACGGTGTTGATTTTTAAGTCATTTTCAATCTGTTGCTGACTTCGATTCATTATGTCGATGAGCAAACGGTTTCCGGGTGTTCCTCCCTGCCACCACCAATCAAGTTCAGGGTGAGATTCTGGATGTGAAAGCCCTATGACAAGTGCTGATTTTGCAGAATCAGGCCAATTGAATAACTGGCTGTCAGGTAAGTTATGGTCACTTTTTACTGTAGCCTTTCCCTCGTATCTGCCCAATTTTGTGTATATCAAGTGCGAAGGGGAATTTTTTATTGTTTCCATGTCTGCAATACCAGCGAGACTGGCTCCATTTCTAATTGCTATTCCAACAAGCTGTTTTGCAATATCCATTAACCCATCCACTCTACCACTCAACTTCTATTTCGATGTTGGCCCATGTTATCGAAAGAATCAATAGGTACATTGACGCCCTTGAGAGATCAACCCTTCAGCAATACAGTAATAACCGTCAACCTGGCTGATCGATTCGGGCAGCTGAGCCTTGCCAAGTATCACATTAAAAGGCTCGGCGTATCTGCCGATATTTTCTTTGATAAGCTCAAGACTTTTTTCAAATTCATTACGGTCATGAATAAGGAAACCAAGATGAGAGAGAACCGATTTAACGGGCTTAAGCCAGAAAGGATAGTTTAAAGAGCATTGTGGTATGACGTTATCCTGAAAGGGATTGATTTGCTCAAACGGTGGAATTAATTCGGAAATAACCTCTTTCTGAACAAGACGGCTCCAATACTTGTGTTCACACTTAAGCACAGATATGAGGCTTGGGCCGGTGAGGCCGAACTGCCTTTGAATAAGGGGTAACACTGTACTTACAGGGAAATCCCAGAAACCGATAACAGCATCAACGTTATCGTCAAATTCTACGAGCAGTTGTTCGGCATAATGGAGAAGTTCCAGCACGGGAAAGCGTTCTACACGTTTGACCTCCTCGTAGGAAAGAAAAGGATGAAAACGATATTCACTTGAGCGCTTTAATTCCTGAAGCTGGGCAAGGTGGAAATCATCAAGACCTATGACAAAGATATTTTTTTTCATTGTCTTCTCTGAACTCAAAATGCCGAATACAATGGTCAAACAGGTCTACTCAGGTTGTGATTTTTATAAAAAAAGCCGAGCAGCCTGACATTGAGGCAGCTCGGCTATCTGTTAAGATCCGTGGCTTTCCGTCCCTGTTTTTCAACAGGTTTGGCTTTATCTTATATGCTATTGTATCATATTCCTTTTGGAACTTGAACAGGTGGGAGATATTTTCGTGCTATGGCAATGATAGCAGGCTGTTATGGTCATTCATGGGTGGACTTTATATAGGTGTTGACAATCAACTGCTGGCAGAAAACAGTAAGGAGAGATGTTTCCTGCCCTTCACGGGGTGTTTTGTTTTTCCTCAGTCAAAAATGGACTTTCATCCTGCTTGAGCTAAGGGGCTAGCAGCGTCCACATGAGGAGTACTTGTAATTGTATCTGAAAAGGAGTACAAGCTTCAGGCTTTGTGTGAATCCATATGGATCTTGCCACCTTTTGGATACCTCGTTTTTTCAAGAGGTCCCCATCCTCATAGCCGCACTGCTTGCGGCCCTTTCTTTTCCATGCGTCCGGCAGGTAGAGAGCTGTAAAAAAACACCGGATCAGGAAAAAAATGAAAGAGACCGCACAGGCCCTTCAAACGCCAACAGAATCGTCCATTAATAAGTTGTCTTCAGTCACATTGCAGGGAGCTTTTACCGACCTGCGTCCCGAGTTGCAGCGGGCTGTGACTGCCGCGGGCTACACGTCACCCACGCCCATTCAGGTCCAGTCTATGCCGTATCTCCTGGATGGCCGGGATTTGATAGGTACTGCTCAGACCGGTACCGGTAAGACAGCAGCCTTTGTTCTTCCCCTTTTACAGCGTTTGGCTGTGAATACGCAACCCTATCAAAAAGGGACGCCCCGGGCTCTTATTCTTGCTCCAACTCGCGAGCTGGCAGCTCAAATCGGTGAGAGTATTGGGAGTTATGGCCAGTTTCTACGGATCAGACATACTACTATTTTTGGAGGGGTGAAACAATTCCATCAGGTCAGAGCCCTTAATCGTGGAGTTGATATCCTGGTGGCAACCCCGGGACGTCTGCTGGACCTGATGCAGCAGGGATTTATTAAGCTCAATAAGGTTGAGGTGTTTGTCCTTGATGAGGTTGACTGTATGCTTGATATGGGTTTTCTGCCTGACATTAAGCGGGTATTGGTACAAATTCCTTCTGAGCGTCAGACGCTCTTTTTTTCAGCCACCATGGCTCCAAAGATGGAACAGCTTGCGCGCACAATGGTTTGCAATCCGGCTCAGGTAACAATTGCTCCAGAGCAGCCGGCAGTTGACCGGATTGTGCAAAAAGTTCTCTTTGTGGCTAATGAAAACAAGAACGACCTCCTGGTGTCTGTGCTTGGTGATTCCAGGGTGAATAAGGCCATTGTCTTTACTCAGATGAAGCATGTTGCAAATCGTGTGGTTGATACACTTCAGAATGCCGGAATCCATGGTGCGGCCATTCATGGAAACAAGAGTCAGGGCGCAAGGATCAAGGCTCTTGATGGATTCAAGCGGGGAGATTTTCGTGTGCTGGTGGCAACCGATGTTGCAGCGCGCGGCTTGGATGTGGATGATATCACCCATGTAATTAATTACGATCTGCCCATGGAAGCAGAAACGTATGTACATCGTATCGGGCGCACAGCTCGAGCTGGAGCAGAGGGTGATGCTATCTCCTTCTGCAGTGCCGAAGATCGATCTTATCTACGGGATATTGAACGACTACTGGGAACATCAGTGGATGCGGATGAAGATCACGCCTATCACAGCGAAGCAGCACGTCAGTCAACCGCACCTGCGCCGAAGAATTTTGGCAGGAGAAGCAGACCTGTTCGGGGAGGTAGAGGTGGCAGAGGTGGTGGTGGTGGGGGCGGTCGGCCGCGTGGCGCCCAATCACGAAAGAAAAGGTGATGAGAGGGCCGGTCAAACAGTCTTGAATAAAAAAAAGGGGCTCAGTGTGAAGCAATGCTGAGCCCCTTTTGGGTTGAGAGAGTACGGGAGATGTGTGTGTTTGTATAATTTCCCGGGAAATCTCTAGTTGGCTGTGTTCGCCAGTCTTAAAATAGCTTCTATTTTATCCTGATCATAACCATCAATGCGCCATATCTTTCCTAATGTCAGGGCATTGCATGCAATCTCCGGGAAGTCCTTTTCTGGAATGTTGAGTTGCTTCAGGCGGGTTGGGCTGTTGACGCTGGTGAACCACTGTTCCAGGCGGTCGATGCCCTCGTTGGCGCGTTGGGCGGTGTTGCCATCATGGCAGTCAAAAACTCTCATGGCAAATTGAGCCAAGCGCTCCGGCTGGAGGTCAAGCTGCCAGCGCATCCAGGCTGGGATGACCACAGAGAGACCAGCACCGTGGGCCACATCATAGAATGCTGAGAGCGAGTGCTCAATCATATGCATGGGGAAGCCGACCTTCCCTAAACCGGCAGCGGTTAAGCCGTTGAGAGCAAGGGTCGCAGCCCACATAAGATCGGCTCGGGCTTGATAGTCCTCAGGGGCAAGCATGATGCGATTGCAGCATTCCATACTGTTGATGACTAACCCCTCCATGAGGCGATCCTGAACCGGAGTGAATGGTTCTTTGGTCGTAAAATAAAACTCCAGAACATGGGCAATGGCATCCACGGCACCGTAGGCTGTGTAGTCCAAAGGTACAGTGCAGGTTGTCGTCGGGTCAAGAATCGAAACTTGCGGGTGAAGTTTCTTGTTGCCAAAGCCAAACTTCTGGCGGGTCTCTTCATTGGTAATTACCATGCCGCTGTTCATTTCCGAACCCGAGGCGGCCAGGGTCAGAATTGTGGTCAATGGTAGTGGAGTTGTTATTGATTTTTTGCCAATGAAGAATTTCCACACATCATGGTTGACCACGGCCCCGGCACATATGGCCTTGGCTTCGTCGATCACCGATCCTCCCCCCACTGCACAGACTGCTTCGCAATCATGTTTTTTGGCTAGGGCGATACCTGCTCGAACATGACTCAGGACTGGGTTGGATCGTACTCCGGGGTGTTCAAAGACCTGAGCGCCTGCGGCAGCCATTGACTCCCGCACTTGTCTGAGAATTCCATTTTTTTCTGCTGATCCTGTGCCTGAAACAAGAAGAATCCGACGTCCAAAGGCTGTTGTTTCAGTACCAATGGCAGGAATGGTGTTACGACCAAAGATGATCTTGGTTGGATTGTGGAAGACAAAGTTATGCATGGTTTCAGATTTGTTGTTGGGCTTTAGAGGCCAGGGTTGCTGGCGATTGGTCGCTGGTGACTTTGTCAACGCTTTGTGCTAAGCGGATGAAGTCATTGAGCGTGAGTGTCTCTGCCCGATCCCTGGGGTTCAGGTTGGCGAGTTTAAGGGCTCGAATGGTCAGCTCTTTGTTGATTTGCTTGTCTGCGCTGACGCTTGTGCTGAAAAGTCTGGCTGCGCTGAGTGTGTTGAGCAAAGTTTTGCGTCTCTGACTGAAGGCGGCACGAACAACCAGATGTAGAGTGGCGCGGTTGTAATCAAGGGGGGTATCATGGTTGAAATCAATAAGGATGACAACCGAATCAATCTTGGGCCGAGGGTGAAATTCGGCCGGTTTCAAGGTCATCAGGCGGGAGATCCTGGCACAGGTTTGAATGAGTACGGAAGGGATGCCGTAGGCTTTGCATCCCGGGGAGGCCATCCAGCGATCAGCAACTTCTTTCTGGACCATGATTGTTGCCCGATCAACCCAGGGAAGGTTTTCAATCAGTTTGAAGAGAAATGGATTGGAGATGGAGTAGGGAAGATTGGCCATGATCTTGAGTCGTCCGCCGGTTTCTACGCTCAAGGTTTGCAGGTCGGATTTAAGGACGTCCTGATGGATCAGGGTGACATTCTCAGGCAGTACCCCCTCCTGTTCGTGATAGCGGATAATACCACTGTCAATTTCAAGACCTATGACCTGCTTGGCTTTTTGAGCCAGGGGCAGAGTCATGGCTCCAAGACCTACGCCAACTTCGATGATTGTATCTTCCGGGCTTACTTTACCGGAGGCAACAATGGCTTCTGCCGTGCGTTGGTGGACCAGAAAATTCTGGCCGAAACGTTTTTTTGCAGTAAGTCCATGGTCTTTTAATGAACTTCTGGGATTATTTACAGGGGTCATAGGTGAATGGAAACTTTGGTTGGTGTGGACGCTTTAGTGGAGAATTTGTTTCTCTTTGCGCTTGCGACGAATGACTATAAAGAGTTTGAAGGTGACAAGGTAACCGATCAGGGCAACAGGGAGACCGAGGATAATTCCACCGGTGAGCATGACAATAATCATCTCAAAACCGAGTCCGCTCAGATGTTGCAGGGAGTGAGTCCAGCTGGGAGCATTGAGGATGCTGTCCAGTGTCTGCTGAATAGTTGACCAGTTGACGGTATAGGGCATGATTGTGTTGCCTATTTTCAGACACAGGTAATAGGTCGGAATTAGGGTCAGGGGGTTACTGATTATCCAACTGGCAAGGAGGCCGGATATAACCGAACTTTTAGTAAGAGTGCAGAGGGCAAGAATAATGACGGTGTGCAAGGGGACGGTTGGGGTTATACCAATGAAAAAGCCAATGGCCGCACCTCGTGCCAGTACCTTGGGGTCTCCCTTCAGGCGCTGTACGCGGAGATAGTAATATTTTTTTAATCGGCTCAGTTTCATATGTTTGGACACTTTGTGGTAAGGAAGCCGGCCGGAGCTGGTTGGTGAGACGAATTTGAAGAGACTTGATGCTTCTGTTATTGATGAGTTGTCTTTGTGTACATGTGTTAATCTTTTGCGTAGAAAATTGCTGGTATCGTGCCGAGTCGTAGTTGTTGTTTGGGTATGTCGGTTTGTTAAGGCCCGACAGTCATGTCATTTGTGAATGGCTGAGTACAGTATACCTCACCATATTTGATTTGAAAATTGAATTGAGAGAGGAGATGCGGCGTCGTCAGGTCAGATGTCAGCATGAGTAGTTATGAGTTGCGGGTCAAGTAAGGCGGGAACGCGAATAGACATCCTGCTCCGGGGGCATGGGGCCAGCTGTCTGAAATTGAAAATATCCAGCCAAGGCAATCATGGCCCCGTTGTCAGTGCAGTATTCAGGACTTGGGGTGAAAAGTTTTTTACCTGAGATGGCGCAGGCTTCGGTCATGGCTTCGCGCAGTCTGGGGTTGGATGAAACACCTCCACCGAGGACGATGGTGTTGATACCATGTATGTCGGCTGCCATCAGTGTTTTTGTCATCAGAACTTCAACCACAGCTTCTTGAAAAGAGGCACATATATCAGAGACAGCCAGGGATGAGTTATTCTGCTTTTCTTTATGGCAATGATTGAGAACAGCGGTCTTGAGGCCAGAAAAACTGAAATCCAGTGAATTTTCCTCAAGCCAGGCTCTGGGGAAGCGGATGGCGGAACGCCTGCCTGTGGATGCCTCTTTGGAGACGCGAGGGCCACCCGGGTACCCAAGGTTTAGAAGTTTTGCTACTTTGTCAAAGGCCTCTCCTGCCGCATCGTCGCGTGTTCGTCCCAGCAGGGTGAATGTCTGCGTGTTTTGAGCCAGATAAATGGAACTGCTGCCGCCTGAGACAACCAGTGCGATATAGGGAAAGGATGGTTTTTCCTCCTCGAGCAATGCGGCAAGTATATGGCCAGCCATGTGGTCAACCCCGACGAGAGGGATATTGCGGACGGAGGCCAGTGCCTTGGCATAGGAAAAGCCGACCAGAAGCGACCCGATCAGTCCAGGGCCCTGAGTCACAGAGATCAGGTCGATGTCAGCAAGTGTGACTTCTGCCCGGTACAGGGCGGTTTGCACCATGGGGACGATGGCTTTGAGGTGCTGGCGGGAGGCTAGCTCAGGGACAACACCGCCAAAAGGGCTGTGTGTCTCGTCCTGACTACTGAGGACACTGGACAAGAGTGTGCCATTGTCTTTGAGTATTGCGGCCGCAGTGTCGTCGCAGGAGCTTTCAATTCCAAGGGTTAGCATGGGCGTGTGCCACTTTTTGGTACTTGTGGGTGAATAGTCATTGTCAGGCAATGAGGATCAAGGTAAAAATAAAAGCACTATATCTGTGGCCCTAGCGAAAGTCAATCATACTCAAACCTTGGTTTGCTCATGACTCAAATGCAATCAGCTGTCAGCACCATTTCACCTGATCTTGTTGATCAGTTTTCGCGCACTATCTCGTATCTTCGAGTGTCACTGACGGACCGTTGTAATTTGCGTTGTCGCTACTGTATGCCTCAGGGAGTGGACAATGATGTTGAAGGTCTGCCTCAAATAGATCTGCTCAGTTATGATGAGCTGTTGCGCATCATCCGTATCGCTGTAACCATGGGAATGAACAAGCTTCGTCTCACTGGTGGGGAGCCTCTCGTCCGCCCTGGTGTAATGGATTTTATTGACGGGCTGTCTGGTTTGTCCGGACTGAATGATATTCGTTTAACGACAAACGGAGTGCTTCTTGCTGATAAGGTTGATGTCCTTTATGAGGCCGGGATACGTAAGTTGAACATTTCACTTGACAGTTTGAAGCCGGAGCGATTTGCCGAGATTACGGGCGTCGACTGCTTTGCTCAAGTCTGGCAGGGGATTGAGGCTGCATGCGAACGTGGTTTTCAGGTCAAATTAAACGCTGTGGCCATGCGTGGTGTTAACGATGATGAACTGGAGGATTTTGCCCGCCTGGCCGGAAAAATGCAACTGCAGGTGCGGTTTATCGAGTTTATGCCCATGGGTGAGCGGAGCAGTTGGGAGAAGGAAAGGTTTATCTCGGCCGAGGAGCTGCAGAATCGTCTGGCTCTGATCGGAAAGCTGGAGCGAGTGGCAGGCAGCCGTATCGATGGCCCTGCTCGGATTTACAATCTGATTATGGATGATGGTCGAAGCGGCAAGGTCGGGTTTATCAGCCCGATCAGTCATCATTTCTGTGATCGTTGCAATCGGTTACGTCTGACTTCTGAGGGGCGTCTGCGCTCCTGTCTTCTCCATGATCGTGAGACTGATCTGAAAGGATTGCTTCGTCTGGGCGGAAGTGATCTGGAGATATCAGCTGCGATTCGGCAGACGATTTTGAATAAGCCGAAAGGGCACACCCTGGAAGAAGATCTGGCAGTTACCAGGCGTGGCGGGTGTCACGGTCGGATGTCACGCATCGGCGGATGAGATTTCTTCACAGGCCGGATATGATCCCAGCCAGTCAAAGTAAGAACAGAGTTCTTTGAGCCGTTCACATCCGCGTCTGATCTTCTCGTCTTCAATGTGTCCCATCATGTCTAGAAAAAACAGGTATTTCCAGTGTTTTCCCTTGATTGGTCGGGATTCGATTTTGGCTAAGTTGATGCCCTCTTCGGAGAGCACAGTCAATGCAGTATTGAGCGCGCCGGGTCGGTCCATGAGGCCCAGCAGCAGAGATGTTCTGTCGTTACCACTGGGCGATGGAGATTTGGGGCCGAGGACAAGAAAGCGCGTGGTGTTGCCACGGTAATCTTCTATGCCTTTGACAACAACCTGAAGGTCATATGTTTTAATGGCCAATGAAGAGGCAATGGCTCCTATATTGGGGTTGTTGGCTGCCATTTGAGCCGCTGCACCCGTGGAAAAAACTGGCAGTGTCGGTATTTGAGGCAGATTGTTGCGTAGCCATTCTCTGCATTGTGCCAAAGGCTGTGCGTGTGATGCTACGGTCTGGATGTCTTCGATGTTGCCGGAACGACAGACCAGATTATGGCTGATTTCAAGCTGAACTTCGCCGCAAATCTTGGTCTTGTATTTCATGAATGAGTCAAGTGTTGAAAAAACCGCGCCTTCAATGGAGTTTTCAACGGGGACGATGCCGTATTCAGTTCGCCCTTTTTCCACCTCGGCAAACACGTCGCCTATGGACTCCAGCGCCTTGTAATTTGCCGACTGACCAAAATATTTTACTCCAGCAAGGTGGGTGAATGTGGCTTCAGGCCCCAGGTAGGCAACGGTTGCTTTTTTCTGGGAGAGCCGGCAAGTTGTAATGATTTCATGGAAAATTGAGCGCAAGGCCTGGTCTGGGAAAATGCCCTGATTGTTTTCGGTCAGTCGCTCATAAATCTGGCGTTCACGTAAAGGGTCCCACTTTGCCCTGTTGCTTTCGTTTTTGAGTTGACCTATGTCTTTGGCACAGTCGATTCGTTGTTTGAGAAGATCAAGGATTGTATTGTCGATTGTGTCAATCCGTTCTCGGACGTTTGAAATATCGGGTGTTTTCTTGGTGGACATGGTTTCTGTGCTCGCCTGAAGGGGCTATAAAAAATAGGGGCGTGAGAGGCATGGGGCCTGCTTTGCAGTCCGTGCCAATGCAAGATCCGGAAAGATTGCAATTGTTCGCTACTCGTTGACAACGAATGAACTTTAGGTGAAAGAAAAAAGCTTGTCAAGCTGTAAAAATGCTGGCGCTCCACGGGGCGTCGAGCTAATATCATATTGTTTTCAGTAAGTACTGGCTTTGCGCGAGATGTGCGTCAGTGAGCCGAGTTGGATCATTTCAGAATGTGGAGCAGGTCATGGGAAAGGAAATTGTGCAGAAAACCTACGAAGAGATAAATGCCCGAATCAAGGCTGGTGAAGCCGTGGTCGTGACCGCTGAAGAAATGGTGGAGATTGTCAGGGCTAAAGGTCCTGAAGAGGCCGCCAGGACTGTTGATGTGGTCACTACCGGTACTTTTTCGCCCATGTGTTCATCAGGAATGTTTTTTAATTTCGGACAGATGACGCCAACCATTAAGGCCTCAAAGGTGTGGGTAAATAAAATACCTGCCTATGCCGGCCTGGCTGCAGTTGATTCCTATATCGGTGCAACCGAGCCGACCGAGGACGATCCACTTAATAAGGTTTATCCCGGTGAGTTTCGCTATGGAGGTGGCCATGTGATAGAGGATCTGGTTGCAGGTCGTTCGGTTCTTCTTGAGGCCAAGGCGTATGGTACCGACTGTTACAAGGGTCGGAAAATGAAAAAAGAGATCACTCTGGATGATCTGCCTTATGCCATGCTCTGTAACCCGCGAAACGGATATCAGAATTATAATTGCGCGGTTAACCTCTCAGACAAAACCGTCTATACATACATGGGCATGCTTAAAGCGAACGGGCGAAATGCCAACTATTGCAGTGCTGGCGCCTTGAGTCCATTGTTTAATGATCCCCATTACCGAACCATTGGCATGGGTACCCGGATCTTCCTGGGGGGAGGGGTCGGCTATGTCACTTGGCATGGGACCCAGCACAACCCCAATGTACCTCGTACTGAAGGAGGTGTTCCGCGCAAGCCTGCCGGTACCATGATGGTGCAGGGTGACCTGAAGCAGATGTCTGAGAAATGGCTGCGCGGGGTTTCTATTCTTGGATATGGCAGTTCTCTTGCCGTGGGTCTTGGCGTTCCAATTCCTATATTGAATGCTGAAATGGCCGCATTTACTGGGGTCTCTGATGATGACCTGGTCACCCAGGTTGTTGATTATGGACATGATTATACCAATGGCATTGTCCGTTCCTATGGTGAGGTCAGCTATGCCCAACTCATGACAGGTCAGATAGAGGTGAATGGCAAGAAGGTCCAGACGGCTCCTTTATCCAGTAGAGTCAAGGCACGACAGATTGCAGAAGAGCTCAAAGGGTGGATTAAAGATGGACGCTTTTATATTAATCGTCCGGCTGAAGTGATGCCTGATCAGCTGGGCTAGGGGAGAGTGACTGACGACTCAGAACAACGTTATTATCAGTTGTGTGAAATTCTTGCCGGCTATGGTCGTGTAGCTGTGGCCTACTCCGGTGGGGTTGATTCCAGTCTGCTGGCCCATGCAGCCCTTGAGACTCTGGGTTCTGACAATGTTCTCATACTGCATGGGGTCTCTTGCCTTCAGTCTCAATACGATTTGAAGCTGGTGCGGAATGATCTTGAGCGAGATCCTCTTCTGGTTAAAGCGTACTGTCAGGTAAATCTTGACCCATTGGAGTGGGCGGATTTCGTCGAGAACAGTGAGCGGCGGTGCTATTTCTGCAAGAGGCATCTGTATGGTCGATTATTGAAAGAGTCCGCAAAAGCAGGTTGTGCAGTGTTGGTCGATGGCACCAATAGCGACGATCAGAACGCCGATCGTCCTGGTCTGCTGGCCATAAAAGAATTGGATATTCAAACGCCTCTGGATGCAGTGAAACTCGGTAAAAAGGAAATACGTTTGATGGCTGCGAGGTTTCGACTTTCAGCCCATGATCGTCTTTCTAATTCATGCCTTGCAACGCGAATTCCCAGGTCAATTCCGATATCTTTTGAGTTATTGCAGTTGGTGGAGCGAGGGGAGGATTTCCTCCGGGGGCAAGGCTTTAGGGGATGTCGTGTTCGTCCACGAAAAAAAGAAATAGTAATACAAGTTCTCGATCAAGATTTTGTCCGATTAAGCTGCAGTCGGGTGCGGCATGGAATTGTTTCGTATTTCCAGGATGTTGGGCTTGGTAGTGTTGCCGTTGAATTAAAGGGTCGGCCAGTAGATCTCCTTGGTTGAGATAGTTAACGAATATGTTAAATTGAATTTGCCCTTGATTCTGAAGTTTAATTACTGTATTCAAATTAACAATGTCTGTTCTTTAGTCCTTTTCTGTGTCGTGAAGCCCTGCCAGTAAAGGATTTTCTGTGATATGTGTGTGCAAAATTGAATGGATTTTTTTTAGGACAAAAACGGTTCTGAGTCTGTTTATTCTGTCTTAATATTTTTAGCTGCTGTTGAAGTAAGGGGTCAGGAATCCAGATCCCCGGAGAGGACGTACGTAATACAATATTTTTTCAGGAGGAAAGGATGAACAAGAAGGAATTAGTAGAAAGCATTGCCACTGCCGCCGATATTAGCAAAGCCGCTGCCGAAAAAGCCTTAAACGGCACTTTGGCTGCTATTGCAGAGACTCTCAAGAAGGGTGATAAAATTACTTTAGTCGGTTTTGGTACTTTCTCGGTTTCAAAACGTGAAGCACGTAAGGGTCGTAATCCTCAGACTGGTAAAGCCATCGATATTCCGGCAAAAAATATTGCCAAGTTTAAGGCTGGTTCCAAGCTTTCCGAGGCTATCAATTAATTGATACTGACAGTCTGTGAGTTATAAGTCCGTATAGGTCTGTGAATGCCACAAGATTCATAGTCTTCTGAAGATGCTGGTATAGAATAGACTATTCGGATTTTGATTTTTAAAAAACCGCGAGACAGAGTTTTCTGTCTCGCGGTTTTTTGTTATGTGTCCATTTGATATTATAGAAAACTGGATAGTCCTTTGTCGTTCATTGTTTTTACTTGACCGAAGGTTGGAATTCTGGCATCATTTTGAGCTTAATTTAGTGTTGTTTTCATCTCGTAATTATTTTTAATAGAGGTCGGGACGTGGCTCAGTCTGGTAGAGTACAGCGTTCGGGACGCTGGGGTCGGAGGTTCGAATCCTCTCGTCCCGACCATTTCTGTTGAACGGGAAGATCAATTCCTGTAGTGAGGCCATCCAGGCAGAGGGGATGGCCTTTTTTTATTTATACTTGTCTGTCTGATTCTTTATACTGATGACCATCCAAAACAATCCTCAACAGGGTCTTTTACTGGTTTTTACAGGTAATGGTAAGGGGAAGACCACAGCTGCACTGGGCATGGCCTTTAGGGCTTTAGGTCATGGACAGCGCGTCTGCGTCATTCAGTTTATTAAAGGGGATTGGAAATACGGTGAACTGCATACGGCTCGCCAATTTGAAGATCAACTTGATTTTCACGTCATGGGCCGGGGATTTACCTGGCAATCTGATGATTTGGACAAAGACCGTGATGCTGCGCATAAGGCTTGGGATTTTGCTGTGCGCACGATTGAATCCGGTCAGTATGATTTGGTAATTCTTGATGAATTGACTTATCTCCCCCACTATGGGATTTTAGCCGAAAAAGAGATTCTCGAGCTGATTCGTCATCGCCCATCCTCTATGAATATTGTGATTACCGGTCGACATGCCTCTCCCGAACTGATTGAAGTTGCTGATCTGGTAACCGAGATGCGTGAGATTAAACATCCCTATACCAATGGCACCAAGGCCCGGAAAGGGGTAGAGTTCTAGATATAGATAATTTTTCAGTTCGCTTTAATCGTTGGAGACATTTATATGGAATCATTTGAAGTTCTGCTGGAGCGCTCCACAGCAGTGCATGGTCATATCTGTGCTGGACAAGTGATCGGAGTCAGAATGTCCATGCTTGGCCTGAATGCCATTGGTATTCAGGACCCTCGTGGTCTTGACCGAAAGAAACTCTATGTTCTTGTGGAAATTGATCGTTGTGCCACGGATGCTGTTCAGAGTGTTACCGGATGCAGTCTCGGCAAGCGCTCAATGCGGTGGATTGATTACGGAGTCATGGCCGCAACCTTTGTGAATCTGGATACCGGCCGTGCTGTACGAATTACCGCTCGTGAGGAATCCAGAGAATTGGCGAATAAATATTGTCCGGAGATTGAAAATAAATATAAACGACAGCTTCAGGCATACCGGGTTATGCCTGAAGAAGAACTTTTTCTTGTGGAAGAGGTCCATGTGACCATTCCGTCAGAAGACATGCCGGGGCGCCCTCTTAAACGTGTCCAGTGTCAGGACTGCGGGGACTGGGTTCAGGATTGTCGGGATGTTGAGCAAGGTGGAAAAATTTTGTGCCGGGGGTGTGCACATGGTAAGTATTACACTCTCTTGGATCAAACGGATCAATAACAATTTTCGTGCGTCTTTATCTTGCATGAGAAGCCTGATTCTTCAATATATTCTGCAGAAATTTCTATATTTAGAATAAAGTAAATCATGATTACTCTACTTGATTACGGGGCTGGAAATGTCCGCAGTGTCCGAAATGCTATTGCCAAACTTGGGCATGAGGTCTGCGATGTAACCGGACCGGAAGATATTTTAAACGCTGAAAAGCTCATTTTTCCTGGAGTTGGCAGGTTTGGATTGGTTATGGAGCGACTTCAGCGTGACGGCCTTGTTGAGCCGCTGATCCAACGGATCCGCTCCGATAAGCCTTTCCTTGGGATATGTGTTGCCCTGCAGGTCTTGTTTGAGGGGAGTGAGGAGTCACCTGGAGTTTCAGGCCTCTCAATCCTCCCAGGTCAGATCAAACGTTTTGCACCAGGAAACCTGTCTGTTCCTCAGATCGGTTGGAATGGAATCCGTTTGCATGGGGATTCTTCGTTGTTGAATGGCTACAATGGCGACAAGCTTTACTTTGTCCATTCATATCGGGCTTCCCTGGAAGGACTCCCTGAAGAATGGCTTTTGACCACTTCTGATTACGGTGAACAGTATGTGAGTGGTGTGGCGCGAGGTCATGTGGCGGCTCTTCAGTTTCATCCCGAGAAGAGTGGGCCCGCCGGTTTGAAGATTCTTGAAAATTTTCTTAATTCTGGTCAGGATCGTGTCTGTGAAATTACAGCCAGGCGTGTTGCAGCCGATCAACCAACAGTCATGGCTAAGCGTGTCATCGCATGTCTGGATGTACGAAGCAACGATCGTGGTGATCTCGTGGTCACCAAAGGTGATCAGTATGATGTCCGTGAGGAGGGTGAGGTTCGTAATCTCGGAAAACCCGTTGAGTTGGCCCGTCGTTATTATGAGGAAGGTGCTGACGAGATAACTTTTCTGAATATAACTGGTTTTCGCGATTTTCCCATGCAGGATCAGCCCATGATCGAGGTCCTGCGCAAAACCTCCGAAGAGGTTTTTGTTCCCTTGACAATCGGTGGTGGAATTCGCGAATTTACCGATTCAGAAGGGCGTTCGTATACGGCGCTCGATGTGGCCTCTGAGTATTTTCGTTCTGGGGCTGACAAGATTTCAATCGGTAGTGATGCCGTATATGCTGTCGAAGAGATGATCAGTAGTAACGGCCGAAGCAATGGGAGCAGTTCTATAGAACAGATATCGCGTGTTTATGGTGCTCAGGCCGTAGTTATATCTGTAGACCCCCGACGCGTTTACGTTGATCGTCCTGAAGAGACCGGGCACCACACCATTAGAACTGAGCTGCCTGGTCCAAATGGTGAGCAGTATTGCTGGTATCAGTGTACCGTTAAAGGAGGGCGTGAAGGTTGTGATCTGGATGCGGTGCAGCTGGTTCAGGGTTGTGAAAAACTTGGTGCGGGCGAGATCCTTCTCAATTGTATTGACCGTGATGGCACAAATTCAGGATTTGATCATGAACTGATCAATCTGGTGAGAGGGGCGGTTTCCATTCCGGTGATTGCTTCATCCGGGGCCGGCTGTGCAGATCATTTTGTTCAGGTCTTTCAGGAGACCAAAGCCGAGGCAGCCCTGGCCGCCGGTATTTTCCACCGGCGAGAGGTACCCATCATTGCGGTGAAAGAAGCACTGAATGCCGCTCACATCGAGATTCGCTAAAGAATCTTTAAATCATGGGTACTTTGAAAATTAGTATTTTAGTTCAGGGTCAAGGCGAGATTAAAATTTTTACCGCAGGTATGCAATTAATATTGCAAGGATAAAACTTTAACTGCGACGTAGATTATGGGTGGGGACATATTAATGTGATCTCAAGTTGCATAGACAGTATCATATCAGGCCGTCAACTTATTGCGAGTTGACGGCCTTTTTTTGATTCAGCCCCGGAGAATCTTTGTCCTGAATCTTATGTGATCCTGTTCTTGTGGGTAAATATGTCTCTGTGCCTGTAGCTTCTTCAGGTGTTGACCAATGGACCAAGTCGGGCTTTACGTCTCCGTACTCTCTGCACCACTCCTTCTGTCACATAACAGAATAAGGCTAGCCAGACAATTGAGAATCCGATCATTTTTTCTCGTGGAAAGGCTTCCTTGTAAATAAATATACCCACAAGAAATTGCAGCGTCGGCGCAAGGTATTGGAGGATGCCCAACGTTGAGAGATCTACCTTTTTGGTGGACCAGCCAAAGAGGAGTAGTGGTATTGTGGTGACGATTCCGCTCATCATAAGCAGGAGTGAAGGTGTGGCTCCAACCCGTATGAACTGACTGCCCTGGGTGGACTCGATGTAGGTCAAAGCGACCAGTGCCAGAGGAGCCAGGAGGACAGTTTCAAGAGTCAGTCCTTCGAGGGAACCAAGGGCTGCTTTTTTATGTAATAAGCCGTAGAAGCCGAAAGTGAAAGATAGCCAAAGGGCAATGTACGGAATGCGGCCATAGCTGTAGGTGAGATAGAATACACCACCGAGGGCAATCAAAATGGATAGCCACTGAAAGAGTCGTAAGCGTTCCTTGAGAAATATGACCGCCAGTACTACAGAAAACAAGGGGTTAATAAAATAACCCAGACTGCTCTCCACGACGAAACCTGCATTCACGGCCCAGATGTAGACCAGCCAGTTGCCACCGAGTAGGCTTGCGGTAGTAAAAAATATAAGAAGAGTTTTGGGTGATGAAAAACAGGCCTTTAGTAAATGGATACGTTTGGTAACGAAAACCAGAACAAGTGTGACGACCATGGACCAGATGATCCTGTGGCTCAGGATTTCGTAGGAGGGGATTTGGGCCATGGATTTCCAGTAAATTGGCAGCAAGCCCCAGAGGATATATGCTCCTGCGGCCGCAAGAAGGCCGTTCCTGTTATTCATTGAATTCCTGTAAGTTAGGTGTCGTTTGGGATTTTTTTCGTACAGACAAAAACATCAAAAAGAAGAGAGTGATTCTAACAGGTACGGCATGTTAACGCTATGGAAAAACTCGAAAATCTGAAAAATTGAATGGAAGGGGCTTTTTATTTGTGTCGTCATTGACTATGACGACACAAAATCAGCATCCAGGTCAGGGACTGTCGTAAATTATTTGCGACTGAGGAAAATCAGGGATGATCAAAAGTGGATATAAAAAATCAGGTTCATCCGACCAAAGCGTACTTGGTTTCATGGAGAGCCATTCTTTTCAATAGATTGTTTTCGATTATGGCGTGAAGGAGCTTCGTCCAACGATTGATTTGGTCAGTTATTATTTTCGTTTCGCACAAGCAAGCTTCTCACGAAAAAAGCGGTCTGAGTCTCCCCCTGAACATGATTCATGTAAAAACTGCTATGGAATAAACAGGTAGAGCTTTTACCAACAATTTGATATGTTGGCAAAAAAGATGCGAGGGAAGCCGACCAGATAAAAGTTTGTCGAAAGGTGTTTGTGCCCAGTGAACAATCTCTGAGGAGTTTCACTGGAAACTTGAAAGCAGGTGAGCCGGGAGAATTTTTGCCAAATGGCATATCTTAAAGAAGAGAATATCGGCAAAATCAGTTTTGTCGGCTCGGCAATACTGATTATCCTGCTGGTCGTCATTCTGGGTGGAATGGCCCTTGCGCAGAAGAACCGGCATTATCGCCAAAATCTAGAAAGGGTTCAGAATAATTTTACCAGTACAGAGATGAATCGACTCAAGTCAGAGGTCATCGCACAACTGGATCGCATTCACGCCCGGAATCTTGGCTCTCAACAAAGCCTCAAGAAGACCCTCAAAGATCGAATTGATCTAGCCCAGGCCGTGGCTCGAAATCTGTACGAGAAGAACAAGGGACAGAAAAGTCTGGCGGAGATAAAAACGCTGATCGCAGAGGCCTTGCGTCCTTTCAGGTTTAACAATGGCCGGGAGTATTTCTTTATCAGATCCTTGGACGGTGTCTCGGTCCTGTATCCTCCTGACTCTCGCCGTGAAGGTTTGAATATATATCAGAGCCCTTCCCTGGGCGGGAGGGATGTCTTTGAGAAAATGAAGGCCCTCGTCCAGGACAGCGGTGAGGGATTTTTGACATATCAATGGCCCAAGCCGGGAGAGGAGGTCGACAAGACCTTTGAAAAACTCACTTATGTGAAGGTGGATGATACATTTGATTGGATCATTGGTGTCGGGGAGTATCTTGTCGACTTTGAAGAACAGCTTCAGCAGACCATTATTTCCCAACTGAGCAGTATCACTCCGAGCCTGTACTCTTCAGAATATATCTTTGTCTATCAAGTGCATGAGATAGATGGTGGTGAAAATTTTTCCACTGTCCTGGTGAACCAAAATCACTCCGATTTAATTGGAAAAAAACTCTCTGAAAATTCAAGGGATACAAAGGGGGAGCTGTTTCTGGGTGAAGTACTCCAAGGCATCAGGGACAAAGGGGAGGCCTTTGTGACCTATCATTGCTCAAAACCGGGGCACGATCAACCGATCGCCAAGCTGACCTACTTCAAGTATTATCCGGACTGGGGCTGGGTCGTGGCCAAGGGAGTTTTTTTGGATCAACTGGAAGGCAGTATTGCCCAGATGCAGGCGGATTTGCGACGGGATGTGAAAAGGACGATTTTTGCTCTTTTCGGTTTTCTTATTGTGACCTCCGCCCTTTTTCTTGGTGGCACCTATATTTTATCCAAACGCCTGCAGGATATTTTTGACAAATATAAAACAACTCAACGGCAGCAGCAGGAAAAACTGGCACTTTTTCGTCAACAGATTAACCAGTCAAACGATGCTATCTTTGTCATTGCCCCCCAGACGGGCCAGTATCTGGATGTAAACCAGACGGCCTGTGACAGGTATCAGTATAGCCGAGAAGAATTCCTCAAAATGACTGTGGCGGATATTGCGCCGCGTTTTCCTAACGATTTCAACTGGGAACAGTTCACGAAATATCTAAAAAACAATCAGGATCACCTCCTTGAAAATATGCATAGGTGTAAAGACACCACTTTGGTTCCAGTTGAAATAAATTGGAGTTATGCGCAATCAGGTGAGACAGAGTATCTGGTAGCGGTGGCTCGCGATATCAGCCAAAGAAAAGAGGCAGAGAAAAATATGCGTTGCTCCATGAAAAAACTCACGGAGGCCAACGCCGATCTTGAGCAGTTCAGCTATGTGATGGCCCACGACCTCAAGGCACCGATCAGGGGGATCAGCAATTACTCGACTTTTTTACAGGAAGACCTGGCAGATTCCCTGACCGGTGAGCAGAAAAAATATCTGACACGGCTCAAAGAGATCGCTGTTGAGACGAGTGCAATGGTTGAAAGCCTGCTCCTGCTGGCCAGGATTGGCCGTGATGAAGTCCATACCGATCCAGTTGACCTGTCAGAATTGCTGAGGAGTCTTGTCAACTCCATGGGCCTGTCGCCTGATGTGCATATAGATCTGACAGATGACTGGCCAACGATCAACAGCGATGCGACCCTGTTGCGCCAGGTCTTCCAGAATCTCATTGAGAATGGCATTAAATATAATACAGCGGCGGTCAAACGTGTTGAACTGGGCTGTCTCTCCGCAGAAGATGGAAGAATTGAGTGTTTTGTCCGTGATAACGGTATCGGCATTGACGAAAAACACCATAAACAAATTTTTAAAATGTTTGAGCGCCTGCATACCCAGGGTGAGCATGAGGGGAGCGGTATCGGTCTTGCCATCGTTCATAAAACAATCAAACATCTTGGCGGTACCATCAGGCTGGAGTCAACGGCTGGTGCAGGATCAACGTTCTATATTTCGCTGCCACTGCATAGAGGATGAAGAAAACAGGGTTCCCCTTGTTTTCTTGCCAGTCCGACGCACTTAATTTTCAAGAAAGGAGAAACAGCATGAGTGCCAATCATAACTCCCCCCTTCCACTCTTGCGTATCCTGTTGATCGAAGACTCAGAGGACGATGCCTGCGCCTTTGATCGTGCTCTGGCCAAAAGCACTCTGGAAGCGGAGATCACCCATCACTATAAGGCAGAAGATATTCTGCCATCCCTTGATGAGATTGTTCTTTCCTATGATGTGCTGGTTGCTGATTATAAACTGCCCGGTATTACAGGGCTTGAGTTGTGTCGAGAGGTTATTGCCCGGGACATACCGGTTCCCTGTGTTATTCTCACCGGTGCCGGATCAGAGGGTATTGCCGTAGAGGCCCTCCAGTCGGGTGTCAATGATTACCTGACCAAAGATTATCAGCAGGCCTATCTTGATATCCTGCCTGTTTTTTTGCCGCAGGTGATCAAAAGGTTCAAGGACAAGACACAGGCTGCCATTGCAAGAAAAGAAAAAGAGGTCATTGCCTCTGTTTTTGAAACGTGTCTCAGTCTAGGGGGGGACGAGAATGCTTTCTGTAAAAAATTATCTGAAAGTTTGACCGATGGTTTTCCTTTTCCCACAAGTACGATCGCCCTCCTTAATAAGGAAAAAACAGAATTTTCCGTCCTGGGTAAAACAGGATTTAACGATCCGGCTCGTGTTCCAGCACAGATTCCCACAGCTGACATTGCGTGCTGGAACTTTCTCCTGCAAGGAAATGTGACCGATGGCTCAAAGGCGTCTTGTGACCAAAATAATGAATCCTGTCCCTTTATGGTCTTGAACAGCAAGACCTGTCTGGCCATTCCCGTCAAGACCGCCAAGGATAATTGCATTGGAATCGTGATTGCCGGTGACAGCAAAGTACACCATGACAGTATTGTTCATACTCCCAGTCTCCAGGTCATTGCCACGCACCTTGGGCAGATGGTTGAGCGGAGCAGGATGGAACATGAGTTACAGGCCAGCAAGGCACTTTTGGTCGAAGCCGAGAGCATTGCCCATATTGGGAGCTGGAGTTATGACCTTAAGACAGATCAACTTCTGTGGTCAGATGAGATTTTTCGGATATTTGGTTTTGATCAGCAACGGTTTGGTGCATCCTACGAGGCCTTTCTCGCTGCTGTCCATCCAGAGGATAGGGAATCCCTAGACAATGTATATACACATTCTGTGGAAAATGGTTCTCCCTATGACCTCGTTCATCGAATTATTCGGCAGTCTGATGGGGAGGTGCGAAATATCCATGAACGATGCCGACACATAAGAGATGACAATGGCCAGGTAGTCCGTTCGATTGGTACGGTCCATGACATAACGGTACAAAAGAAAGTCGAAGAGCAACTGGTCCAGTCACAGAAAATGGAAGCCGTCTCCACACTGGCCGGAGGTATTGCCCATGATTTTAACAATGCTCTTTCCGGAATAATCGGCATGTCGCAATTAATAAAAAAAGAAATTCCAGAAGACAGTCGCCTTAGAGAAAACCTCAACACCGTCATTACCTCGGGACTGCACGCAGCAGACCTTGTTGAAAAGATACTCATCTTCAGTCGCAAATCAGAGCGTCACCCACAGACCATTGCACCGCATGTGATCATTCTGGAAACCCTGGATATACTGCAAGCCTCGTTACCAGCTACTGTCTCGCTCAGGCAAGAGATTGACCCTGCTTGCGGAAATATTCTTGCAGATCCACAGGATGTGCAGCAAATTCTTGTAAATCTCTACAATAACGCCTGTCATGCCATGGAGGACCGGGAGGGAACCTTGACTGTCAACCTGGTCCGCAAGGATTTGTCAGAAAAAGAGACAACCGGTCGTAGCGTGCCGCCAGGACCTTTTGTAGTCCTTTCCGTCAGCGATACGGGTCGAGGGATGGACGATTCAACACAGAAGGAAATATTTATCCCCTATTTCACTACCAGGAAAAGGGATCATCACAAGGGGGTTGGGTTGGGCCTGGCCGTTGTTCGGGGAGTCGTTGATGATCTGAACGGATTCATTCAAGTTGAAAGTTCCCCCCCAAAAGGATCTACGTTTCGTGTATACATTCCGGCCCTGGATTAGTTTGCCCCTGTAACAATAGAGTCTTCTGCCCAGTTGAAACGCGTTTAATCTTGATGCGGCCATTTAATTTTCATCAAGCACCTGTCTGATCATATGGGCCAGTGTTACTGCGTCTACTGGCTTCTTCGCATATTTCTTTATGCCGATTGCCCGAACATTTCTGCTCTCGCCACCGGCAACAAGCAGGTCTTCAACTGCTGTTTTTGACCTGGTTTCTCTCCTTACTATCTGAGAATTAATCTGTTATAGGTTTGCCGTAAGTAACTGCACCTCTTTGGCCAGCTCCAGCATTCTGCTGACTTCAGCCATGGTTGGTGTCTTGATGGTATAGCTGTCTTTGTCACAAATTTCCTGAAAGGCATCCAGGGCTTTGAGTTCTTCGCCAAGGTTCCCCAGTCCACCGGGTAAAAACTCGTCCATGGACTCCACCAGATCGTGCATGGTGTGGTTGTATGGCAGGTTGCCGCTCTTCATAAGCAGGGCCATGATTAGTTTCTCAATGGCCATAGCCACAAGGTTATAGAGAATATCAGCGGTAAAGGACGGCCGTTCTTGGCTATGGGCATTAGTAGCTGTGGCCAAAAACTGGTTGCCCTCTTTTAAAAACTCTTGCCAGCCGCCTATAGAGTCGCGTTTTATATCGCCAAAACCAACGAGGTTGGCAGGAGGGGTTGATTGCTCCCCGCCTGACTCCAGGTATGATTTAAAGGTCATCTGCTTCCTCCTTTTTGCTCATCGCAGGACAGGGTTTGCATATTGGGACAGGTGACCACATCGTCGGCGCCATCCCAGTCCCCCAAGTATGGCTTCAGGCGGGGATCTGTAAAACCCTGGATATTCAGACCATCCACCTCGATGAGGGGCCGCATGATTAAAATAGGATTAACCAGCATCATTGCTACGGCCTCGCTGAAGGTGAGGCGTTCGGGAACAATCTCACCTTTTTTGATGGCCGGGGCGGTGCGGTTCATCATGTCCATCGGTTCCTTCCCACCCACAAATCCCAAGAGTTTTTCCTGGGTCCAAGGATAGTTGAGAATATCGAGGCCGTGCAGGGTATGACCGGCGGCGCGCAGAATGGCCTTCTGCTTTTCACCATTGATACAGCCCGGCTTTTCAAAAAAGATGATATCAGCCATATTCTTTCCTGTGCCCTACGATGCGATGATATAGTCGGCAGCGGCTTCACCGTCTTCCAGGCCGTCAAGGATGATGTCGATCGCTTCTTCGCTGTCCACACCCTTGAACCACCAGTTTTCGGGCTGGATAACCATGATCGGGCCACTGTCACATTGCTTCAAACAGGTGGTAGCAGTGATCAGGCAGTCCAGACCGCGGTCCAGGACCTCTTCTTCGATGTATTGCAGGAAGCCGTCAGTCTGCTTGTGGCAGATGCCTTTTTTGTCGCCTGCCACTCGAAAGCTCTGACAGAGAATTATTTGTCGTTCTGGTATTGCCATGATGTCTCTCCTTAGCAAAATTTGTTTTACCTATTTGACATAAGCAATGACTGTGCCACTGTAGACAACTATATATTTTGTCAAGCTTATTCAGCGAGATAAACAAAATGCCCGCATGACAACTCTCGGGACAGGGGGAGCGAAA
>JACKQG010001805.1_pt1 | contig 28993 bp, 14 predicted proteins | sample 8237621 | NCBI WGS metagenome assembly JACKQG01 (sample SAMN15677084, study PRJNA649215) | marine metagenome | biome: marine; feature: Black Sea; material: saline water; isolation source: suspended particulate matter (SPM) from the Black Sea western gyre | collected 2013-06-09/2013-06-10 | depth... | reverse complement strand
CCAAAACAAACCCAATTCAAAGCCACTTGTCTATTGCCGCTGCGGCCTGACGTCCGCTGTTGATGGCGCGTACAACTAAGGAGGCGCCGGAGACTGCGTCGCCGGCGGCAAATATCCATGGCTGGCTCGTCTGATAATTGCTGACTGCTATATTGCCACGGCTATCCAGTTTTAAACCCAGATTGTGTATCAAATCCTCGTGGTTAACATGCACAAATCCGAGGGCTAAAAGCGCAAGGTCAAACTTGAGGGTGAAATCAGTGTCCGGCAGCTCTTTCATTTTCCAGCCGTCGGGCTTATTAATCCATTCCACCCGGCAGCCGTGCAGCTCTTCGGCAATGATTCCGCCGCCGCCTGAAAACTTTTTGGTACATACGGACCATCGTCGTTCGCAGCCTTCCTCATGGGAGGAAGATGTTCTCATAATACGCGGCCACTCGGGCCATGGTGTATCGGGCGGCCTGCTCTCCGGAGGCTTGGGCAAAATTTCCAGTTGATATATCTTCCTGGCTCCCTGTCGGCGGGCGGTTCCCACACAGTCACTGCCTGTATCTCCCCCGCCTATTACGACTACGACTTTGTCCTTAGCCGAAATAATTCCGTCTTTATTGATTGGCTTACCCGAGCAAATTTTATTCTGCAGCCTCAGATATTGCATTGCATAAAAAATATTTTCATATCCTCTGCCGGGTATATTAAGGTCACGGGGTTGGCCCGCTCCCATAGTAAGGCAGACACAATCGAACATCTTTTGCAAATAATGAGGGGAAATATCTTTGCCGACATTCACGTCCGTCTGGAACTCGACGCCTTCGGCGATTAGCTGCTCAAGCCGCCGGTCGATAATGTGTTTTTCGAGTTTGAAATCCGGAATGCCGTAACGTAATATTCCTCCGATCTTCCGGTCTTTTTCAAAAACGACCACATCGTGTCCGGCCCGCGTGAGTTGCTGTGCCGCCGCAAGACCTGCAGGTCCGGAACCTATCACGGCAACACGCCTGCCTGTCTTGCGCAAGGGATGTATCGGTTTGATCCAGCCCTGCTCGAATCCTCGTTCAACTATTTGATACTCAATGTGCCTTATTAACACGGGCTCATCGTTGATGGAAAGTGTACATGCCGTCTCGCACGGAGCAGGACACACTCTGCCGGTAATCTCAGGGAAATTATTGGTCGAGTGAAGCATCAGGCAGGCTTCTTCCCAGCGGTTCTTATATACCAGCTCATTCATATCAGGTATAGAATTGTTAATCGGGCAGCCCGCCCCGTGACAGAAAGGTATTCCGCAATCCATACATCTTGCGGCCTGCTGATGAATTGCATCTGGACTGAGGGGCAGGTTAAGCTCTTTGAAGTCCTGAATCCGCTCCTCGACAGGTCGATGCCCGGCCGACAGGCGCTTATACTTTAAGAAACCTTTAGTCTCACCCATCAAAACACCTCCTCGGTAGCAGGCGTTGTTTCGGTGTTTCGTTGTTCGGCCGCTCGCATTTTTTCCAGAGCTTTACGATAATCAATCGGAACAACTTTCACGAATTTTCCAACCATATCCGACCATGTGTCTAAAATATACTTCGCACGTTTGCTTCCGGTCCATTTCAAATGCCGTTGAATCAAATCGAAGAGCACATCTTTGTCGCCGGCCTGCCAAACAGTTTCCAGCTCAACCATGTCGAGATTGCAGAGCGTATCGAATAACTGCATCTCGTCGAGAACATACGCCGTTCCGCCGCTCATGCCAGCGGCGAAATTGCAGCCCGTTTTTCCGAGAACCACGACGGTTCCGCCGGTCATATATTCGCATCCGTGGTCGCCGAGACCTTCGACAACTGCTATTGCTCCGCTGTTACGTACACAAAATCTTTCCCCCGCCATGCCGTTTACAAAAACTTCCCCGCTCGTGGCACCATAAAGCAGCGTATTTCCAGCAACGATATTGTTATGAGTTATAAATGGCGACTTGTCGGGTGTCTTAACGATGATGCGTCCCCCTGAAAGACCTTTGCCCAGATAGTCATTACTTTCGCCTATCAGCTTTAGAGTTATACCCGGAGCCAGGAACGCCCCGAAGCTCTGTCCCGCAGAACCTCGAAAAACAATCTCCAGAGTATTGTCCGTCAGTCCCTGCGGGCCGTATTTTTTAACTATCTTGTTGCTCAGAATAGTACCCACCGTTCGATTTGTATTGCGAATCGGCAGTTCGAATGTGGTTCTTTGTTTTTTTTCGATAGCTGGTTTTGCTTTTTCCAGAATCTGCCAGTCAATATGGTCTTCGAGCTTATTGAGTTGTTGTGAGCTTAGTCTTATGGCTTCGTTGTCGGCAGACGACTGATGGAAAATAGCCGAGTAATCCAGCCCTTTTGCTTTCCAGTGATCGATTGCTTTGCGGATTCCGAGCCGCTCTACTCTTCCGATCATATCTTCGAATTTCTTAAAGCCGAGCTGTGCCATAATCTGCCGTGCTTCCTCGGCAATAAAATACATAAACCGCTCAATATACTCCGGTTTGCCGGCAAAGCGTTTTCTAAGTTCCGGGTCCTGGGTTCCGATTCCGAATGTGCAGGCACCCTCGTGACATTTTCGCAACATTGTGCAGCCAAGTGACACCAGGGCTGTTGTGGCGAAACCAAACTGCTCAGCTCCTAATAAAGCCGCCACAACAACGTCCCTGCCTGTTTTCAACTGGCCGTCTGTCTGGACTCTTATTCTGTCCCGCAGGCCATTCATTACAAGCACCTGCTGAGTTTCGGCAAGGCCGAGTTCCCACGGGCAGCCGGTATGCATAATTGACGAAAGCGGACTTGCGCCGGTCCCGCCGTCGTGGCCGCTGATAAGGACCTCGTCGGCGTTGGCCTTGGCAACGCCCGCCGCGATAGTGCCCACACCGACCTCGGCAACCAGTTTCACCGATACTTTTACTCCCGGATTGCTGCACTTAAGGTCGTAGACAAGCTGTGCAAGATCCTCAATAGAATATATGTCGTGATGAGGGGGCGGAGATATGAGCGTAACGCCCGGCGTCGAATATCGCATTTCGGCGATTTCTTTAGTTACCTTGTGCCCCGGCAACTGTCCGCCTTCGCCCGGCTTTGCTCCCTGAGCAATTTTGATTTGTAGTTCTTTAGCATTGGCGAGGTAGTTAATCGTAACGCCGAACCTGCCGCTGGCTACCTGTTTGATGGCGCAGTTCTTCGAGTCACCGTTGGGTTCCGGTATATATCTTGAAGGGTCTTCTCCGCCTTCTCCGGTGTTACTCATCCCGCCTATGCGGTTCATAGCTATAGCCATGCACTCGTGTGCTTCTTTGCTTATGGAACCGTGACTCATTGCACCAGTACAGAATCTCTTGACTATCTCAGTGGCAGGTTCCACTTCGTCAATCGCAACCGCCTGAGACGGAATAAACTCGAACAAAGCGCGCAAAGTGCAGAGTTTTTTGGACTGATCGTTTATGGCGTGTGCATAATCATCATAGGCTTTCGAATCGTTATATTTCACGGCATATTGTAATTTTGATATTGTTGTCGGATTCCAGAGATGCTGTTCGCCGTTAAGTCTGAAATGATATTCACCGCCAAAGTCCAGCTCGAGCGCCCCGGGAGGACGCTGCACGAATGCCGACTTATGGCGGGCGATTGCTTCCTGTGCTACCTCCCGGAGTCCGATTCCGCCGATTCTTGAGCTTGTGCCGGTAAAATATTCATCTATAAAACCGCGATTTAATCCAATCGCTTCGAACAACTGAGCGCCTGTATAACTGCGAAGGGTTGAAATACCCATCTTGCTCATAGTTTTCAGGATGCCCTTCTTAATGGCTGCAATATAGTTGTCTGCTATCTGGACTGGTTCCATAGAGGCCGGCAATTCGTCCTGCTTTTGTAATTGGTTAAGTATTTCAAACGCCATATATGGATTGAATGCGTTGGCACCGAAGCCGCATAAAAGGCAAAAGTGCATAACCTCTCTCGGCTCTCCGCTTTCAATAATCAAACCGGCCTTGCAGCGCTTTCCGTTTTTTAGCAGGCTATGGTGAACCGCCGATGTTGCCAGCAACGATGGAATAGGTGCTTTGGCTTCAGAAATATTACGGTCGCTTATGATAATTAATGAGGCCCCTTCGTTGATTGCCATATCAGCGGCATTAATCAACTCATTCAGTCCACGACCGAGACTGCCTGCCGGGTCGGAAGTGTCGGCCTCAAAAACAGACGAAACCGTAGCAACCTTAAAGTCGTCCCGGCTGACGGAACGCAGCCGTTCAATGTCTTCACTGGTAAGGACGGGATGCGGCAGCTTAAGCTGTCGGCAATGCTGCGGGGTTTCGGCCAGAAGATTTCGCTTTTTACCGGTAAATACCATCAGGCTCATAACCAGCCCTTCACGAAGAGGGTCAATCGCCGGATTTGTTACTTGTGCGAAGAGTTGTTTGAAGTAATTGAACAGCAGCTTCGGCTTATCGGAAAGCACCGCAAGAGGTGTATCATTACCCATTGAACCCACCGGCTCCTGGCCATTTGCAGCCATCGGCGTCAAAATCATCTGAAGCTCTTCTCGTGTATAGCCGAATACCCGCATCCTTTGAGCTATAGTCTGCGGGTTAGTTTTAACGAGCCTGGGTGTGTCAAATAAGCCTCGAAGCTCAATTCTGTTTTCTTCAAGCCATCTGCGGTACGGCTTTTGGCGGGCAATTTTGCTTTTTACTTCATTGTCGGAAATTTCGCGCCCTTCCCCCGTGTCAACCAAAAACAAGTGTCCGGGTCTAAGCCTCCCTTTTTTACGGATTTTTTCCGGTGGAAATTCCACAACTCCCGCTTCGCTGGCAATAATCGCCAGGTCGTCTGTCGTTACAAGGTAACGGCAGGGTCTCAAGCCATTACGATCCAGCATTCCGCCGATGATTCGGCCGTCGGTAAATACCATCGCCGCAGGGCCGTCCCAGGGCTCAATTATTGAAGAGTGATATTCATAGAAAGCGCGTTTATCGGTGCTGATGTGATACTTCGGCCCGAAAGCTTCTGGAATCATCATCATCATCGAATGGGGCATACTCCGGCCGGAACGAACAAGAAGCTCAAGAGCACTGTCAAAGCAGGCTGAGTCACTGTCTTCAGGTTTTAAAACCGGAAGCAGATCGCTGATGTTATCTGCGAATACTTCGCTGGCCATTTGTACCTCGCGGGCCTTCATCCAGTTGCGATTGCCGCTGAGTGTGTTTATCTCACCGTTATGAGCTATGCAGCGAAATGGCTGGGCCAGTTGCCAGTTCGGAAATGTATTTGTGCTGTAGCGTTGATGGAGTATCGCAAGAGCGGATTTCAAATGATTCTCCGCAAGGTCCGGATAGTACGCGAACAACTGCCAGGCCATAAACATGCCTTTATAGCAGATGGTTCTGCAGGAAAGCGACGCCACATAAAAATCCCTCCCATTATCGCTAAGTTTTTCTTGTACCAGTCTTTCCGCCCGTTTGCGTGCAAGGTACAGACGCCGTTCCAGGTCTCCATCTTTAAGACCGGCGCCATCTACGAAAATCTGTTTGACCGAAGGCTCAGCGGCTAATGCAATTTGACCGAGACAGTCGTTGGATGTTGGCACCTGACGCCACCCAAGCACTTTCAAACCATAATGCTCAATTGAAGTCTCTAATATGCCATCACATTGTTCTCTCAGTTTGGTATCTTTCGAGCCAAACACCATACCTGCGCCGTATTCTGAGATCGAAGGAAGCGAAAAGCCCAGCTTTTCACATTCGGCAGTAAAAAACTCATGAGGAATCTGAAATAGAATCCCGGCGCCATCGCCGGTTATCTCATCGGAACCCGCTGCTCCGCGATGATGAAGGTTGATGAGAATCTCTTTGCCGTATTCGATAATCGAATGTTCCCGCTTGCCGGAAATATTTACAACCGCACCGATACCGCAGGCGTCGTGCTCGCGCCGAACCTCATATAAACCCTGATTTTTTAATTGTTTCGCCATCTAAAATCCGTATCCGGCTATATGTCTTTTTCGATAATTTGGGATTACTATTGAGCAATGCTCGATTAATATTAAATATTTGAATGTATCAAGAACGAACTCTTATATTATACTGAGTTTTTTTGAACTTGATGCTGAGATTCCTCTAATAAACACTATTAGCCTTGGTTATACATAATGCCCGCAGTATTAACAATATATGATGGTCAATGCTTGCTCATTTAAATCTCCCGTTAGCAATCCTGGCAATTCTGATCAAGCCTTGACCAAAACGCAATTCCAACTGTTTTTAAGTTCGATAATGTAAATAGAAAATTATCTTACTTCAGAAACAACATCTCCGCATAGGTCGGCAGCGGCCAAAGTTCGGCATCAACAATAGCTTCCAGTTGGTCAGCCGGTCGTCGAACTTGAGACATTGCTTCGATAACAACCTCCCTATAGTATTCAGCCCGCTTTGACACACCAGCTATTTCGCCGGCTTTGCCGGTATTCTTTTCAAGTGTTTTCACACCTTCGTCCAAAGAGCTAATCAGACCGCACAGCTTCTCGAGCATCGCTTTCTGTGTGTCGGCAGAGACACCGGCCGAGCTGATAGATTCCACTGCACCGGCTAAGCGGGAAGAATATTCCACACAGGCGGGCAGAATCTGTCTTTTGACCATATTCGACATTGTCAAAGCCTCAATATTAATTTGCATACTGTAGGCTTCGAGTAAAATCTCGGTTCGTGCCTGAAGTTCGGCTTTAGTCAGTACATTTTGCCTCTCAAAAACATTGACGTTTTCTTCGTCCATTATGGTATTGAGCGATTCAACCGTAGAACAAATATTCGGCAATTTTCGCTTTTGGGCCTCTTTGACCCACTCGGCCGAATAGTTATCACCGTTATAGATAACGTGGGAGTGTTCAGTGGCAATTCTTTTAAGAATCCCCTGTGCGCTGGTTGTAACATCGGCGGCCTTTTCCAACTCATCGGCAATTTCCGCCAGAACATCGGCAACGATTGTATTGAGCACAAAAGTCGGGCCTGCGGTTGATTGTGTCGAACCGACCATCCGAAATTCGAATTTGTTGCCTGTAAACGCAAAAGGCGAGGTCCGGTTGCGGTCGGTACAATCTTTCGGCAGAGGCGGCAGGCTTGAAATACCCAGCTTGAGCTGGCCACCCTGTTTCGATGTCTTTGCCCCCTCGGCTGCGAGCTGTTCAAAAATGTCGGTTAACTGGTCACCGAGGAAAATCGAGACTATCGCCGGCGGTGCTTCGTTTGCACCAAGCCGGTGTTCATTGCCGGCATTGGCGACACTGGCCCGCAACAGCCTGGCATACTTGTCAACCGCCCTGACAACAGCACAGAGCACAACCAAAAAGACCATGTTGTCATGCGGAGTTTCGCCGGGATTAAGCAGGTTTGTTCCATCATCCGTTACCAGGCTCCAGTTATTGTGCTTGCCCGAACCATTCACACCCACAAATGGCTTTTCGTGCAGCAGGCAAACGAAACCATGACGGGCAGCAACTTTTTGCAGCGTCTCCATTGTTAACTGATTATGGTCGGTGGCGACATTAACTGTGGCGAATACGGGAGCTAACTCATACTGTCCCGGCGCAACTTCGTTATGCTGGGTCTTTGCGGAAACGCCGAGTTTCCACAGCTCAATGTTTACCTCGTGCATAAACGACGCCACTCTTTCGTGAAGGGTGCCAAAATAATGGTCATCCATCTCCTGGCCTCTTGGTGAGGGGGCACCCAGAAGAGTTCGTCCCGTCAGAACAAGGTCCAGACGTCTCTCATAGAATGAGCGGTCAACAAGAAAATACTCCTGCTCCGGCCCGAGAGTTGCCAGTACATGCTGTGAAGTTTTATTGCCGAGAGCTCGAAGAACACGCATTGCCTGTTTATTAAGAGCCTCCATTGACCTCAGCATAGGTGTCTTCTTGTCCAGGGCCTGGCCAGTGTACGAGCAAAATGCACTGGGGATATACAAAGTGATATTTTCGCCATCCTCCTTGATGAAAACCGGTGAGGTGCAATCCCACGCGGTGTAGCCGCGGGCCTCGAATGTCGCCCGTAATCCGCCCGAGGGGAATGAAGAGGCGTCGGGCTCTCCCTGACAAAGCTCTTTGCCGCTGAACTCCATCACAGTCCTGCCGTCGGCTGTGGGGTAAATAAACGAATCATGTTTTTCCGCCGTAAGACCGGTCATAGGCTGGAACCAGTGGCAAAAATGCGTGGCTCCTTTTTCGATAGCCCAATCTTTCATTGCCTTGGCGATTACATCCGCTAAAACGGGATCGAGAGGTTCGTATCCCTGGATCGTTTTCATCAGTGATTTGTAAACATCTTCCGGCAGGCGCTTACGCATAACCGAGTCATTAAAAACATTGGAACCAAAGATCTCTGTTACTGATTCACAACATTTATCCATCTTGTGTCTCCTTATTTATTTAACACACTGTTTCTAAAGTATTTATTACGGATTAAATTCGTTACTTAACCAATCGCTTTTTGACCTCTTTCACCTGTACGAATGCGTATGCACTCGCACAAATCCAATACAAATATTTTTCCATCACCGATATTTCCTGTTTTCGCACCTTCGATAATTGCCTCGACTGTTTTCTCCACAAAGTCCTGGTTTACCGCAATTTCGATTCTGACCTTCTTAAGCAGGTTTACCTCGAATTTAATACCCCGATAGCTTTCTTCGTATCCATGCTGCTCGCCGCAGCCCAGGGCATTCGTTACGGAAACCTTGCAAACTTCGGCCTTGTACAGGGCATTTTTAACATCCTGCAGTTTGTGCGGCTGAATGTATGCTATTATAAGCTTCATTTTAGAATCTCCAATTAATAACTATGTATATTTTAAGTTGTGGTAAAGATCTGGAAGCCGGCATAAGCCTCCATACCGTGCTCGCCGATATCGAGTCCTTTTAATTCTTCCTCAGAGGTCACGCGCAGTCCGATGGTCTTTTTAATTCCATAAAACAACGCCAGTCCAAGCCCAAAAGCCCAGGCAAAAGCTGCTCCGGCACCAATAGCCTGTACCCCTAACTGCTTCAGTCCGCCGCCATAGAAAAGGCCGCTGTCCATATTGAACAGACCTACCGACAATGTTCCCCATAAGCCGCAAACACCATGTACACTGACTGCGCCGACAGGGTCGTCAATTTTTAATTTGTTGTCGATAAACAGCACGCTTAGTACAACTAAAGACCCGCCAACAGCTCCAATCATAATCGCTCCTACCGGTGAGACGCCGTCACAAGGTGCGGTGATAGAAACGAGACCGGCAAGTGCGCCGTTGAGTGCCATCGAGGCATCGGGTTTCTTCATTATAATCCACGAAACAATCATTGCAACAATGGCACCAGCCGCTGCGGCTAAATTCGTCGTTACGGCGATATAACCAATCGAGCCGTCGCCCGTTGTCGTGCTGCCCGGATTAAAGCCAAACCAGCCGAACCACAGAATGAATACACCCAGTGCCGCCAAAGGTATGTTATGACCCAGGATTGCCTTCGGCTTTCCATCGGGACCATATTTGCCGAGACGGGGCCCTAACATAATTGCACCGGCCAAGGCCAGCCATCCACCTATTGAGTGCACAACCGTTGAGCCTGCAAAATCCAAAAATCCTAAATTTTCGAGCCAACCACCACCGTCGAGCAGGCCGCCCCATGCCCAGGAACCGAAAATCGGATAAATGAATAGTGTTATGAAAAAGCTGTATGCCAGATATCCGACAAACTTTGTTCTCTCAGCCATAGCTCCGGAAACAATGGTCGCCGCTGTAGCTGCAAAGACCGTTTGGAATATCAGAAACGTCCAGTTCCAGTCGGAGCCGGGTTCAACGCCACTCATGCCAAACAATGTCGTACCGAACAGTCCGTTGCTCTTGCCGAACATCAGGCCAAACCCGATAAGAAAGAAAGCTATCGTTCCGACGGAAAAGTCCATCAGGTTTTTCATTAGAATATTTACAGCGTTCTTGGCCCGGGTAAAACCCGCTTCGACCATCGCAAAACCGGCCTGCATAAAGAACACCAAAAATGCCGCTATGCACGTCCAGACAATGTTGATGTTCAATTGCACCTCTTCCCTGGCTGAGTCAACAGACGATATCGTTCCATCGGAAGCCTCGGCTGCGAACACCGGTTCGCATAAACCAATCATCAGTAACAATACAAAGCAAATCACTGTAGTTCTCATTTTTCTACCCTTAAATCTCAGAATAAAAGTTTTAGAATTTCTTAGTTAAACCTATGCCGACGAAGAAGAAATCACTGGCCGTTCCATAAACGTCTGTAGCACGTATATCATCACTCAATAACGTCACGTAGTTTATGCTCGGTGTGATTGTTAAGCCCTCTATCTCGAAAGGGAAAGAGACTGATAGAACCAAATCATTGATCTTGCTTTGTTCTGTGCCCCAGTAGTACTTATCGTACGAAGCGCTGCCCCAGCCAAGCGTAGCATCGATGTCCATAGCAACCGGAACATCAGGACTGAGTTCAAAGACCTGTTCTACACTGTGTCCTAATCCGAAAGAAACATAGGTGCCCTCAGCCTCATCCAGATCATGGTAACCGGTAATAGACGGACTTGCCGGTAAGTCAAAGCTCAATCCCAGGTAAGCTTCCAGAGTATCCGGAAGTCTTGCACCATTGGCATAACTTCCCGGAAAATCATAGTAGATTAAACCGACCGAATAGCTAACTCCCTCAACATCCGGCACATCATCCGACCAGTCCAGAAAGTAGTCCATTTCCAGAAAATTACCATTTCTATCATTGATATTGGTCAAGTCAAGGTTGCCCCAGATTCCTGCAGTGAAGTTTCCGTAAGTGGTGCTGATACCAGGCTGAAAAACCGGGTCATCAGTTAAGTTCTGGCCTCGCCAGATGTACTTCCCGGAATAGTCGGCCGAAAGTTCAAAACCTATTTCGTCCTCGGCAAAAGCCGGCTTGATACCAAATACCACCATTATCAATACTATGACTAACCATTTTGCCTTTTTCATTGTTCTAAATCTCCATTTCTTTAATTTTGAACCTTTTTTTGCCTGCTAAATCCTTGCTAACTGGTAATTACTATATTGATTTAATAAAGCAATAAGTGTGCCAGAGGGAAAATTTTTTGAGATATTCAATGTAACTCTATATTATTAAATAGGTTAGAGATGAGTGCGAGATGCAGTTAAGTTAAGAAGTCTGCGACATATATGTGCTGCGATATATTATATGCTACAAAAATGTAGCAATGGCCCAATAGAAATGTATTTTCCGATTCTCTTATATTGCCCGGCTAATCCTATATTTTGTCTAAAAAAGATGATATACTCCCAGATGAGAAATCGTGAAATGTTACAAAGAGGAGACTTCATAATTGAAGTTTAAGAAACAGCGGTTTAATTACAATGTGTAATTTGGGGTATTAAATGGATAGACGAAAGTTCCTGAAAGAATTTGGAGCGGCTGTGACAGTTGCCTGCACGAGCGGATTATGGGCGGCCCAGAGGGCAGAAAAACGCAAGGTCCCGAATATCCTTTATATAATGTCCGATGACCATGCAGCGCATGCGATAAGTGCATATAGAAGCAGGTTGGCGAAGGTGGCTCCGACGCCAAATATTGACCGCCTGGCTAATGAAGGAATACTATTTGAGAACTGCTTTTGTACCAATTCTATTTGTGTTCCCAGCAGGGCGACGATTCTGACCGGCCAATACAGCCAGACCAATGGCGTTCTGGACCTGGGCGGACAGCTCGAACCCCAAAGACAATATCTGCCTGGACTGATGAAACAGGCCGGTTACGAAACTGCTATGATTGGCAAGTGGCACTTAAAGCAGGAGCCTGCGTTCGATTATTATTGCGTGCTGCCGGGGCAGGGTTCGTATTTCAATCCGATTCTCCGTGAGTCGGGCGGGCAGTGGCCCAAAAACGAAAAGCGCTTCTCCTCTTATGATTCGCGTCACTCGTCGGATGTTATTACCGATACGTCGCTCAAGTGGCTTAAAGGCAGAGACACGTCGAAACCTTTCTTTCTGATGCATCATTACAAGGCGCCGCATGACAATTTTGAAAATGCCGAGCGCTATGACTGGCTCTTCGAGGATGTGGATATTCCTGAGCCTGTGAGCTTGTGGCGGCAGCCGAATCACGGTTCAAAGGCAACCGAAGGCACGGGCACATCAATCGGTAAGCGTAACAAGCGAAGGAATATGGGGCATCATATGTTTGTTGACCAATCGCTACCGGATGAGCAGTACAAACGAACGGCCTATCAGCGTTATTTAAAGAAGTATCTGCGGTGTGTTCGTGGGGTAGATGATAATTTGGGCCGGTTGTTTAAGTATCTGGATGACAGCGGACAGATAGACAATACTGTTATCATCTATACGTCCGATCAGGGTATGATGCTCGGTGAGCATGACTATATTGACAAGCGCTGGATGTATGAAGAATCAATGCGGATGCCGTTCCTTGTACGGTATCCTGAGATGATTAAGCCGGGGACCCGCACAGACGAGATTATCAATAACACCGACTTTGCACCTGCGATACTGGAACTGGCGGGCGTTAAGGCTCCCGGCTATATGCAGGGGCGAAGTTTCGCTGCTCTACTGAAGGGCAAAACACCTGCCGACTGGCCCGTGTCCACTTATTACCGCTACTGGATGCACATGGCGCACCACGACAATCCCGCGCATTTCGGCGTTCGGACCAAAGAATACAAACTGATATTTTTCTACGGTCAAAACTACAAGAAGGGCGGCCCGAAACCAACCCGGCCCGGCTGGGAACTGTATGATATGAAAAATGACCCGCACGAAATGAACAATCTGTACGGTGAGCCGAAATATGCCGCGGTAATTAAGGAGCTGAAGACCGAGCTGCTGCGATTAAGAAAGAAGTATAACGAAACTGATGCCAAATACCCTCATATTCAAAAGGTGATTGATGAATATTGGGACAGTTGAGTGACTTTCCGGTATTGTTTAGATAAATCTACAGGAGGATTGCAATGACATTTCCAACATCATCTTTACGAGGCAACACCGCTGTTTTATTATTTGCGATAATTATTATTTGTTTGGGTATCGATTCTTTTGCTCAAAGCGCTCACCCTGAGGGCGGGGCTGCGTTGTCAAGGCAAACGCGGAAATTATCACGCCCGATGCTTCTGTTCACTGCTGAGAAACTGGAGCGGCTGCACAAGCGCATTGACGAAGACACACTTTTCAGCAAGGCCTGGGACAAGCTTCTCGGACGGGCGGATACACTGCTCGAAGCGAAACTGGTTTCAAAGGAATATGCCGAGGGCGGCTCCGGACAGCACGGCAACTACGGCAGGCCAAGCAGTCAGATTACCGATATGGCCTGGACTCTCGGGCTGGCTTATCAGATAACCGGCGAAAAACGATATGCGAAGAAACTCAGAGATGCACTTATCCACTACGGGACTTTGAACAAATGGGCAGGTGATGCGAATAGGGACCCGCCGTGGCATTCGGAATTGAATACTGCCAGGTTCTGCTGTGGTTATGCGGTGGGGTACGACAGCATTTATGATTTTCTCTCTGAGCAGGAAAGAAAAACAATAGCCGGCTCAATGGTCAGGCTCGGTATCAAACCTACGTTGGATGACTGGATTCTGGGTGAAAAACGTATTCATGCGCTGGATTCGATGGGGCATAACTGGTGGAGTGTGTGTGTATCGATGGCGGGGCTGGCTGCTTTGTCGCTGCTGGATGATGTGCCTGAGGCGGCCGAGTGGGTGCAGCGTGTTTCACAGGCCTTTCCTGAATTTTTTAATTATAAGGGAAATGTTCTGCAAAACAAGACGGCCAATTTCGATGAGAAAGGGGCCTTTTATGAGAGCGTTAGTTATGCCAATTATGCACTGTCGGAGTATCTGCTGTTTCGGCTGGCATTTTCAAATGTGTTCGGAAAATCGTCGGCGCCTGATATCCCGTTGCTTGAGAAGGTGGGGGATTTTTTTATTCACACGTGCTATCCGGCTTCGGATTATATGATGTCGGTGAATTTCGGAGATAGCAGTCTGCGCTCTACAGGAGCGAGGACTGTACAGATGCTGCTTGCCAACGGCTATGATGCGCCGGAATATCACTGGTATTTAAACCGGACTGATTCGGGGCTGAATGACCCAGTTGGGCTGGTCTATTATGAGCTGAGTCCACGAGAATCCCTGCAGGAAGATTTTACGAACTCGATGATGTATCAGGATATCGGCTGGGCAGTCCTGCGCTCTTCCTGGCGGGATGATGCGACTATGCTGGCGGTAAAGTCGAGTTTTGCGTGGAACCATGCGCATCCTGATGCAGGCTCTTTTATACTGTTTCATAAGGGCAAGCCCCTGATAATCGATTCCGGCAATTGCTCATACAGCAGGCGGGAATACACGAGCTACTACCGTCAAAGCAAAGCACATAACGTTATCCTCATCGATGGTAACGGGCAGAATCCTGAAGACTGCGGCAACGGCGACCGAGGCACGGTAACACCCGGACGGATACACAAGCTAATAGATAAGGCGGGGCTGAGGTATGTATTCGCAGATGCAACCGGGCCGACATCCTGGAAGTTTTCGCGTAATTACCGTCATTTTTTGTGGCTTGGTGGTGCGATACTGATATTCGATGATGTGCGGACCCACGAAGCAGGCAGGCTTGAATGGCTGCTGCATTACCAGGACAAGGCGGACAGACAGGGCGGCAGGATAATATTGTCCAATGGAGATGCCCGGGCGGTTGTGCTGTCGTTATTTCCGGAAGAGATAAATGTAACCGAGAAAAAAGGTTTGAAAGACCACGATCCTGATACCGAGGTAACATACTTAGCTTTGTCGCCCGAGGAGGCCGGACGGGAGAATAAGTTCATAACGGCTGTACTGCCATTAGGCTCTGGTGATAAAGAATCACCAGTGCAAATCGAACGACTCAAAGCAAACGATGCGATAGGTGTTCGGCTCAGCGAAGGAGAAATGATTACGGATGTATATCTGAATCTGCGGGCGGACGGCCGAAAAATGCATCGCAATAGTTGTAATATAATTGACGGCTGGGATACCGATGCGTACATGTTCGCCGTTACCCGGCCCAAAGGAGCTGATAAGAATGACCCGGATTCGGTGGTGAGGTACTTTGTTGCCTGCGGTAGTTATCTGCGCAGGGACGGCAAGGTCGTACTCGATTCGCTCTCAAAGGTTTATACCGTCTTTGTGCCTAACGAATGATTATTTCTGTACAGGAAGATACAGATTTAATATGATTTGGGAAAATAATTGGTTTTGTTCAGGAGGACATATTATGAGTCAGGACGTTTGCACACGACGCGGTTTTTTGAAGGCTGCAGGTGTAGGCTTAGCCGCCTTATCTATGCAGGGTATCCCGGCCTTTTCAAAGGAACACAACAAACCCAACATTCTGTTCATCTTTGCCGATGACCAGTGTTTTGAAACGCTGCGCTCGATGGGCTGCGATGAAATAGAAACGCCAAATCTTGACAGGCTTGTTCGAAACGGTGTTACTTTTACGCACGCATACAATCAGGGCGGCTGGCATGGTGCGATATGTGTGGCCAGCCGGACGATGCTCAATACCGGCCGGTTTCTGTGGATGGCCAAAGAGTTTGAGCCGAAGCTCAAGCAAGAGACTAAAGCGGGCAGGTTCTGGTCGCAGTATATGAAGCAGGCCGGTTACGATACCTATATGACCGGCAAGTGGCATATCAAAGGTATCAAGCCCGAAGACATATTCGATTATGTCAAAGATGTTCGGCCCGGGATGCCCAATCAAACACCAATGGGATATAACCGACCTATAGAGGGAATACCCGACCTCTGGAAGCCCTGGGACAAGAACAATGAAGGTTACTGGAAAGGCGGCAAGCACTGGAGCGAAGTGCTGGCGGACAACTCAGTGGAGTTTCTCGAAAACGCTTCAAAGAGCGAAAAGCCGTTCTTTATGTACCTGGCTTTCAATGCTCCGCATGACCCGAGACAATCTCCCAAGGAATACGTGGACAAGTACCCGTTGGACAAAGTGAGAGTTCCCGCTAATTTCCAGCCGGAATACCCGTATAAGGACTCAATCGGTCTCGGCAGGAAACAGAGGGATGAAAGTCTTGCTCCGTTCCCTCGAAGCAGATATGCCGTCAAAGTGAACCGTCAGGAATACTACGCGATAATCACGCACATGGATACGCAGGTGGGGCGAATTCTGGATACTCTGAAAAAAACCGGAAAAGCCGACAATACTTATATATTCTTCACAGCGGATCATGGACTGGCGGTTGGCCATCACGGTCTTATAGGAAAACAGAATATGTACGACCATAGCGTCAGAGTGCCGCTGGTGGTCAACGGCCCCGGTATTCCGAAGAACAAAAAGCTTACAATGCCGATTTATCTTCAGGACATTATGCCATCTACGCTGGAGCTTGCCGGTGTTAAGAAGCCTCCGCAAGTTCAGTTCAAGAGTTTGATGCCTCTGATAAGTAGTAAGACCAACAGCAGTTACGATGCCATTTACGGCGGTTATATTGACTTACAAAGGATGATTACTGCAGATGGTTACAAAATGATATACTATCCGAAAATCGGCAAAACACTTCTATATAATCTCACGGCTGATCCTCTTGAAATGAACAACCTTGCCGACGACCCAACCTATTTCAGCCAGATAAGGATACTGAGAAGACGGCTGAAAATCCTGCAAAAAGATGTCGGTGACAAGCTCGATATCGAACATCTTCCCTATCTCGGTTCAAAAGCAGAGAGCTAATCGGGACACAAGGGCTGTTTTGAAAATGAAGCGACAAGACGAATAACGAGGAAAGGATTATATGATGAAAAAGCTGCTGTTAGTTATTTTTATAGCGACGTTTATTTGTCTGAACAACGTAAGTGCTCAGGATAATAACATGACAGGAGGTAAGAGCCGGGAATTATTACTGAAGAAAAAATATCTGAACTTCCCGGTCAAGAATGGAGCAAAAAAAAGCCTTATAAGTCTTATTATCGATGGCACAGTGGTCCGGGAATTTGAGATTGAGCTGGCTTCTGATGAGCCTGATTTCTGGGTGTTTCTTGATATTAGCGAGTTTCAAAATCAAAAAGCTGTTCTGCGTATAAGTAAGTTCGAACCTGATAAAGACAAAGGATTTGATTCCATCTATCAGGCGGATACTTTCGAAGGCAAAAAAAATCTTTATCGTGAAAAATTGCGTCCGCAGTTTCATTTTACTTCCCGCCGCGGCTGGAACAATGACTCCAACGGCATGGTCTATTATGATGGTGAATATCACTTGTTTTATCAGCATAATCCATACGGCTGGAAGTGGGGTAATATGACATGGGGCCAAGCGGTTAGTAAAGATATGGTCCATTGGGCCGAGCTGGCAGATGCGATACACCCTGACCGTTTGGGGACGATTTTTTCCGGCTCGGCGGTGATTGATGTAAATAATACGGCGAGATTTCAGAGCGGCGATGAGAAGGTACTCGTTTGTATTTACACTTCTGCCGGCGGAACAAATCCAATGTCAAAAGATCAGCCTTTCACACAATCAATAGCCTACAGCAATGACCGGGGCAGAACCATGAAAGTCTATGAGGGTAATCCCATACTGGGTCACATTAGCGGTGGCAATCGGGATCCAAAAGTAATCTGGCATATACCGACCGGGCAGTGGGTGATGGCGCTGTATCTGGATAAAAAGGTGATGGGATTTTACACGTCCGATGATTTGAAGTCATGGGAGTTCCAAAGCAAAATCGAGTGCTTTCATGAGTGCCCCGAATTGTTTGAGCTGCCGGTCGATGGAAATGAGAATAATAAAAAATGGATCTTGTACGGCGGCAGCGGGGAATACCTGGTTGGAGATTTTGACGGTAAGCAGTTCAATAGCCAGACGGATCAAATCCCTTTCCATTCCGGCAATTGCTTCTATGCCTCTCAGACATTCAATAACATCCCCAAAGAAGATGGCCGGCGTATCCAGATTGCCTGGGGTCGAGTAGCGATGCCGGATATGCCGTTCAACCAGATGATGCTGTTCCCGGTGACACTGAGACTTCAAACAACCGAAGAAGGGCCTCGAATGTTTGCCGAACCGATACGCGAGATTAAACAAATCCAAAGGCGCAAACGGCAATGGAAAAATAAAACCTTAAAACCGGGGGACAATTTACTTTCGGGCCTTTCGGGTGAACTGTTTCGCATTCAAGCCGAGTTAAAGATTGATGATGACGTTGAGGAAACCGGTTTTGTAATTCGGGATGTCCCGGTCGTTTATAATGTTAAAAAGCAGCAGTTGTCCTGTCAGAAAAAAACGGCTACCTTAAAATCTGTGAACGGTAAGATTCGCCTGGAAATTCTGGTGGATAGGACTTCGATTGAGATATTCGGTAACAATGGCAGAGTTTATATGCCGATGGGTGTGCTCCTTGCCGATAATTCGAAGTCGCTTGAAATATTCACAAAAGGCGGAAATACTCAGGTTGAATCTCTGATTGTTTACAAACTTGGTTCAGTCTGGCGATAGGGCGGTAGATAAAAACCGCTGAATACCAGTTGTGTTCCTCTTGTGGCTGATGCAATCAAATAAAGAAAGTGATTGTTACGGCCCCCAGCGAATCCCGATTAACGAAACTCCATATCTGGGCAGGCTGAAATTTAACTTCACTTTTCCATTGTGAACATCGCAAAATCGAACCGGTTCGAGGAGTTCCAGCTCACCTGCGGCATGTAACCGGGCCAACGTATCCGGCCCAAGTGTCTGAGGGCTGTTGAATTCGAGCCATCGTGTGTAAGCATTACTGTGATTAACATCGATTCGATAGTGAGCTATACGTGCCCGTGTTGGGTTATTCTTAGGGGCTTTGATAGTCAGCTCCACGGAGGCAGGGGCGGCCTTGACCATATCATCATGATAATTCCACATAAGCGTCTGCACAGATTCCTTTGTGGCAACGGCCAGGCCGTCAATATCCGGTTTATACCGAATGCCTTTTTCGAGAATTTGCTCCAGCCCGAGAGCACCGCTGCTTGTTAAGGGAATACGCCTACCTTGAAGCATTCCTAACATCTTAAAAGCATTTAATACAGGTTTATGGATTCCATTAGTAGATAGCGTACGAAATCCTTCAAAGTAGTCCTTCCCGTCAAACATAAAAGCCCAGGTAAGCACGCCCTGCAAATTCACCCCCTGGTGGGCCGCCAGGTCCAGAGTATGTTTCATTAAAGCAACTTCGTAAGCTGCGTAGGCGCTGCCGTTACGGTAGCCGTTGGCCGGATGGACTCGTGAAGAGAGCGCTGCCGCTCCCTCCGGGTCACATTCACCAATGATAATCGGGGTGTTTCTAAATTCCGGAAAGTCAGCGATGATAGCAAATCCCTGTTGATTGGTTCTGAGGTTCTGGCCCAAATCCATTTGAGGATGTCCGTTGATATATTTAGTTCTTCCCTTGGAATGGAATCCGATATAATCCAGACGTGTTCCCGGTTGCCCGGTGACATAATTTTTACCTTTCAGGCAATGTTCCAGAAACTGGCGAAGAAACGGTGGAGCACCGGCTGTGTGCGGTCCCCCCAAAGATGCCTTCGGCAGTATTTCGTGGAGCGCAAACTCTGTATAGTCGAACAGCTTGCAGTATTCCTCGAACGTTCCCTGCCAGTATCTTATATTTGGCTCGTTCCACAGCTCCCACAACCACGTTTTTTCGACGTTCTGATATCTTTGGGCACTATGACGAACCCATTGTCGTATCAGTTCCGCCCACTTCTGGTAATCCTTTGGAGGATAGTAAACTCCGTATCCTTTCATTCCAAATGGATCGCTGCTTTTGTAAGGAGTTGGCTTAACGGAAAGGTCTTGAGGCATAAAACCGATTTCGATTAACGGCCGGCTGCCGGATGCGACAATTGCGTCCATAATCTCGTCCATGATTGGCCAGTAGTACACAGGATTCCCGGCGGCGTCCTCTGAGTAAATATTTGTAGAACTCCATTTTAATGACGGCTTGCCGTCGCCGCTTGCCAGTAGAAAGTGCTGACGCAGATAGACCGGTTCGGTGTTGATATTTGCAAGCGTTTTCATCAGCTCGCGTGCACCGGACGACGTTGTGTAGTTGCACTCATCATATCCATAGTATTGCCAGACATGCCGCAACGATTCGCCCGTTGCAGTTGCGTCAACAGATATTCTCACAAGGTCGTTTTGAGCGGCCCAAACAGGCCCGAGTCCGAGCAATACAAGACAAAGAGTAATTAACACAATGATTTTTGTTTTTTGAATACCCATTCTGATTTTCCTTATAAAGAGCGATTAGCTGATTATTTCACTTTCTTAACGGTATTTGGATTCTTTACAGGCATCTGAGCATCCACAGCCTTGCGCCAGGAGTGAAGAAGTTTGCGAAGCTCTTCAGTTTTCTTGGGCATTTTCTCTGCAAGATTATTCTTCTCACCGATGTCCTTCTTAAGGTTATATAGCTCGACGTGATTATCTTCGAAATACTCTATCAATTTCCAGTCGTCCTGACGAATCGAGCTTACCGGGCTGGTCGTGGGGTAATAGTGAGGGTAATGCCAATATAGAGCTTTGCGTTTCAATCCGGCGGTGGGTTTTTTCAATAAAGGTACCAGGCTTAGACCGTCCATATCAGCGTTATGCTTTGGGTCACCGTCAAGGCCGGTCATGTCGAGAATGGTCGGGTAGAAATCTGTTGATATAACCGGATGGCTGCAGAGACTGCCGGCTTTGGTAACGCCGGGCCATCGAATAATCAGTGGCACCCGTGTACCACCTTCGTAGAGTGAGCCCTTACCTGAGCGCAGAGGATGGTTGTCGGTAACGGCTTTTGTTTCGTATCTATTGATGTAGCCGCCGTTGTCGGAAAAGAAGATGACAACAGTATTATCGGCAATGCCAAGTTCACTAATTCTGGTTAAGATGCGGCCGACATTTTCATCGAGACTGTGGACCATAGTGGCGTATTCATAGTTCTGATGGTGCATGTCCGGTTTGACTTTTTTTTTATAGTGCTCGACCAGCTCGGGCTTGCCCTCGATTGGTGTATGGACGGTATGGTAGCAAAGATTGAGAAAGAACGGTTTGTCTTTTGATTTGTCGATTATTCGAAGGGCCTCATCGGTCAGGCGGTCGGTCAGGTACTCACCTTCGTTTCCAAATTCGAGGTGCGGCACGTACCGGAACTCCCCGCCCCATCTGCTCGTGCCGCCATAAGGATAAAAGAATGTAGTCGGTGCCCCCCAGAAAGTCCCGCCGATATTGACGTCGAAGCCCTGGGTCTCTGGATAGTGCGAAGCGTTGCCGAGGTGCCACTTGCCCACGTGAGCGGTAAAGTAGCCGGCCTTCTTTAGTACCTCGGCTATGGTCACCTGCTCGTGCGGCATGTTGCCCTGTGTCACCGGCGGGATAAGCCTTCGGTTTTGTGGTGGATTGGCCGAGCTTTCATACCAGATAGTCATATGCAGCCGGGCCGGATACTTACCTGTCATAATCGAAGCACGCGTCGGCGAGCAAACCGGCGCTGCGGCGTAGGCATCCGTAAACCGCATACCCCGGCTTGCCAACTTGTCGATATTGGGTGTCTCGTGCAGGTCGCTACCGTAACATCCCACATCCGACCAGCCGAGGTCGTCAACGAGGATAAAGACAATGTTCGGCCTGCGCGATGGTTCTTCATCGCAAAAAGCCAGATGTGGAAGAGTAGCGGCAGTAGCAGCGCTGCAGGCGAATTTCAAAAAATGGCGACGATTAATGTTTTGACCCATTGAAAACTCCCTTCCTCTGCACTTGTGCATGCCCATCTTATTGTTCTGTTCGGCATTTTCTATTTGAATCAGTCTAACTTCCTTTTGAAATGATACCCCGGCAGTCTTTACAAATCAAGCTGTGTCGATAAAATAATCAGGATGTCGAATCAGTAAAGTATTGCCTGGAGTGAGGTAAGAAGGTTATTTCCCGGAATTGGAGATTTACAATGAGACATTCAATTATGAATTTGATAGTATTTATCTTAACATCGTACAGCATGTTCGGCTTGCCTGCATATGGACAGCTTCCCGGTCTTCGTACAAAACACGATGGTAAGTTCTACAAGGTTGAAATACTTCTGGATGGTGAAGATATTTTAACTTCACCGCTGGAAGGTCTCTGGTCGATTGCTACCGCATGGAAGCAGGGCTGGCCTGTGGATTGGGTTCATGGCAAACCTACTGAAATAGAGCACATAGGAGACTGGACAATTTTGCGGGGCAAGCTCGAAACCTCGGCGGGCACGTGGCGGATTTCAGATTCATATTGTCCCGAAGGCAGCGTTGTTAAGTGTATTCGCAGGTTCATCTGGGAAGGAAAGGTAAAGGCCAAATTTGTGACACTTTCGGTTCGTTTTCAATGCCGCGGTAAAGGTTCAGGCGTTTTGCTGCCCGGCATACTGTATCATGGTAATCCATCCGGTGCAAAGAGCGGCCGAGTACCTGTTTACTCAGGCGAATCCGGGGAAGAAGCTATCTTTGAAGAACATCGTTTTCCGATGCCCTATGCCAGCTTAGAATGGAAAGGCAATGAATGTATGAAAGGAGTGGCCTTACATTCTCTGCCCTCGCCTGTGCCATACGGCAACTTACAGGACCAATGGTGGTCGTTGGGACTGATTGCGCAAGAGCATGGAACGGAACTGGTCCTTCTTTCCGGGCCCTGCGCTTCTAATGGCAAACGAAGTGTTATTAAGGCTTCTCAGCGTGGCTTTATCTCATATGATAATGCTTATCTTAACGTCCCTCCGGGAGCAATTATTGAAAAGACATTTTATCTTGAGGCCTATCCGGTCGCTGAAAAAGGCTCCGGATTTCAACGCCCCACAAGAACATCTCTGGATATTTTCTCTCCGTATTCTCTTGAAGGGTTGCCCTCGTTTAAGGACATCATCAAGGCAAAGTACCGCCTTGCCAAAACACGATGGTACGAAGAAGGGGACATTGCGGGTTTTAACAAATATCCCGACCGCTGTTTTTTCGTTTTCGGATGGTGCGGCCAGACGGCTGCGCCCGGATATGCGTTGCAGGTCCTGGACGAAGAGCTCGGTGATTCAAAAGCATCACAGATGGCAAGAAAATCTCTTGATTTCCTTTCCGGTGTAGAATTTTACGATCAGGGTTTTTATACATGGTACGATTACGAAAAACGGCAGTGGGTTCGGCGTAATCAATCTGAGCTGCTTTCTCAGGGCCAGGCCATGTTGAATTTTGCCAATGCGATTCGTATCGGCAGAATAAAAGGATTAGACGTTTCTCGCTGGGAACATTTTTTGCGCAAAGCTTGTGATTTTCACGCAAATAGAATTCTGTCGGAAGATTGGAGGCCGCTGTCAACGAATCAGGCATTTTTTATTGCTCCACTATGCAAAGCTTATCGGTTATTCGGTTCTGATACGTATCGCCAGGCTGCGGAAAAAGCCGGCAATGTCTATGCGTCGAGGCATCTGAGTATGGATGAGCCGTACTGGGGAGGCACTTTAGATGCCAGTTGCGAAGACAAAGAGGGCGCCTTTGCTGCTCTACAGGGATTTTTAGCGCTCTATGAGCTGACAAATGACCGTAAATACCTCAAATGGGCCGAACATGCCTGTGACGTTGTTTTAACTTATGTTATGGTGCTGGATATAGACCTGCCTGCCGGCCGTCTCCGCGACCATGATTTTAAGACCAGGGGCTGGACGGCCGTTTCCGTCCAAAACATGCACATTGATGTCTTCGGTGTACTCATTACGCCGGATATCTATCGATTAGGACAGCTTCTGGACAGGGACGAATTAAAAAAACTTGCAATCTTAATGTACCGCAGTTGCGGCCAGCTTATCGACCCTTATGGAAGCCAGGGCGAGCAGCCGCATCATACGAATTATGCACAGCACGGGAAATTCGGGCAGCGTCTTAGTCGTAATGATATTTCCGGTATTCGCGGTAATTATGTTGAAGAATGGACGGTGTTCTGGATTACCGCGCACTTTTTGAATGCAGGCGCGCAGTTTAAGGAATTTGGCGTGCAAATCCGGGATTAAAACCATGTTAAAATAAAAATCAAGCTTTTTGCATAGCTGTTTCAACATAAGAAAGGTATTGCAATAATTGTAAATTTTGATACTATCATCCGATGAGGATGGGCCTTACACTATGTAGCGTTATTATCTCCGTTCTCGACTGATATTGATTAGTCTCTTAAGACTAAAATTGTATGCACGGCGCGCACAATATTTTAGCGGTCGGCTATATCTATTTATTTCGTAATAAGTTATAGCGTTTTTTAAAACGCCCAACTTTTTTGGTTCCGGCTACGCCGGGTTAGGAGATTATTATGAACAAAGAAGGCAGAATAACTCGAAGGAGCTTTTTGAAAGGAACCGCAGTTGCCGCAGGCACAACCATGGCTTTTCCGGCAATAGTTCCCTCATCGGTTTTTGGGGCCCACTCACCGAGCAACCGTATAGTTATGGGGGCAATCGGTGTCGGCTCGCAGGGCTCCGGTGATATGCGGGGTTTCTTAAGCAAGCCGGAAGTGCAAATGGCGGCCGTTTGTGATGTTGACAAGAGCCATCGTGACGAAGCCAAAAAGATAGTTGATGAGAGGTATCGCAACAGCGATTGCACGGCCTATCATGACTTTCGCGAGTTAATTGGCCGCGGCGACCTCGATGCGATTCAAATAGCGGTGCCTGACCAATGGCACGCCATCCCTGCTATAGCAGCGGCCAGGGCGGGGCTCGACATCCACGGCCAAAAACCGCTTGCCCGTTCCATCCGGGAAGGACGCGCCATCTGCAACGCGGTCCATCGCTACGGACGGGTTTGGCAGACCGGCAGCCAGCAGCGCTCCGAGTGGAGATTCCGCAGGGCTTGTGAGCTTGTCTGCAACGGCCGCATCGGAAAAATCCTGAAGGTCGAAGTCGGCCTGCCAACCGGCGGTGCTACGGACGTTAAACCTGTTACGCAGGTTCCCGAAGGACTCGATTGGAATTTCTGGCTCGGGCCTGCTCCTTATGTGCCATATCGGGGAGTGGTTCACTGGAACTGGAGATGGATTATGGATTACTCCGGCGGCCAGCTTACCGACTGGGCGGGGCACCATATTGACATTGCTCACTGGGGTATGGGCTGGGATTATACCGGGCCGGTGGAAATCGAGGGCAAGGGTAACTATCCCCAAGAAGGCCTTTACAACGCTCCCACTGAGTACAAATTTGCCTGCAAATATGCCGACGGCACGATAATGACCGTCGCCAACAACCAGCAGCTCACCCAGGGGGCCAAATGGTATGGCGAAAAAGGTTGGATACATGTAAATCGTGGCGGGCTGAACGCCTCAAATGAAAAAATCCTGCGGGAGGAAATTGCCCCCAACGAAATAAAACTCTACGAGAGCAGGGACCACAAGCAGAACTTCCTCGACTGCGTAAAAAGCCGCAAGCTAACTATTTGTCCCGTGGAAGTTGGCCATCGCTCCATCAGTGTGGCCCTGCTTGGTGAGATTGCAATGCTCACCGGACGCAAAATAAAATGGGACCCCGAAAAAGAAGAAATCAAAGGCGACCCGGAAGCCAGTGCACTGCTTGGCCGTTCCTATCGCGAGCCATGGATTCTTTAGAAGAAATTCAATAAAGAAATGCAAGACATAAGGAGTAGAATAATGAAACGTTTCGTAACGCTTTTACTTATATTTACCATAGTTTATATTGCTCTGCCGTCTTTATCACTCGCGGCGGACGCGGACTGGGAGAACCTCTTTGACGGTAAAACTTTCAATGGCTGGGTACAGCGTAATGGTAAGGCAAAGTACACCATTCAGGATGGAATGATTGTCGGAACCACGGTCCTTAATACGCCCAACAGCTTTCTCTGCACTGAGAAAAATTACACTGATTTCATTCTGGAGCTGGAGTTTTTTGTCGAACCCGATATGAATTCAGGCATTCAGATTCGCAGCCACAGCTTCGAGCACTTTAAGGACTACCGCGTCCACGGCTATCAGGTCGAAATCGATCCGGGCACAGGATCCTACAAAAAGAATCCCAGAAACCTGTTGGCTGATGGCAAGCCCGCCCCGGAAACGGCCCCGCGCTCATGGTCTGGTGGTATTTACGACGAAGCCCGTCGTGGCTGGCTCAACAATCTGACTAAGAATCCCGCTGCCCGGCAAGCCTTCAGGCAAAACCAGTGGAATCACTATCGCATTGAGGCCATCGGCGACCGGATACGAACCTGGGTTAACGGTGTGCCCGCCGCCGACCTGAGAGATGATATGACCTCAACGGGATTTATTGCCTTGCAGGTCCACGGCTCCAAACAGGCGGACAAAAGTATCAAATGGCGAAATATCCGCATACAGGATATCAGCCGGGCTAATAAGAAAATTCTTAAGGCCCTGATAGTTGACGGCCAGAACAATCATGACTGGAAAGGTACCACGCCCGTCCTAAAAAGATTACTGGAAGAGACGGGAATGTTCACAGTAGATGTGGCTACCTCGCCAGCCAAAGGTCAGCCGATGGATTCCTTCAGGCCGATTTTCCCAAGGTATGATGTTGTTGTTGCGAACTATACCGGCGATGAATGGCCCAAACAAACTCAGAATACCCTGGTTGAATATATGGAAAACGGTGGCGGTTTGGTTATCTTTCACGCCGCGGACAACGCATTTCCAAAGTGGCAAGAATGGAACGAAATGATAGCTGTCGGCGGATGGGGCGGACGGAATGAAAAGTCGGGCCCGATGGTTCGTTACCGGGACGGCAAAGTTGTTTTCGATAACTCTCCCGGTGCTGGTGGGACACACGGCCCACAGCACGAATTCCAGGTTGTCATGCGAGACCGTCTGCATGCCATCACGGCGGGCCTTCCCGAAAAATGGATGCATGCGAAGGATGAACTCTACAGCAAGCTCCGCGGCCCTGCAAAGAATATGAAGATTCTTGCAACCGCTTACGCCGACCCTGCTAAAAAAGGCACCGGCGAGCACGAGCCAGTCCTTTTCACCATACAGTACGGTAAAGGAAGAGTTTTCCATACTGTCCTCGGTCACGGTCCCGAACAGTTGAGCAGTGTCGGATTTATCGTAACATTCCTGCGTGGTACCGAGTGGGCCGCTACCGGAAGAGTAACTCAGGTGGAAGTGCCTGCGGACTTCCCAACAGCCGACAAGGTCAGCCTCCGGGCTACTCTCTCGGCCAACTATGATGCCATCGAAGATTATGACTTCGGTAAATCTCACCGGGCCCTTGCGGCTATCGAGGAGGAGATTAGAAATGTCCCGCCGTCCTCGTTTCCACAGATCGAGGCAAGATTGCTTAAAGCCCTGGAATCATCAAAAACAACCTTTGCCGGAAAGCAGTTTGTCTGTCGGATGCTGCGTCGTGTCGGCTCGGCCAAATCCGTACCCGCTCTGTCAACGCTTCTTGCCGACAGGGAACTATCCCATATGGCACGGTTTGCTTTGCAGCATATGGCCGCTCCTGAAGCCGGCGACGCTCTGCGCCAGGCGCTTACAGAATTAGAGGGTAATCGCAAAATCGGCGTCATCGGTTCCTTAGGCCAGCGCGGCGACCGCAAGGCCGCCCCCGAACTTGCAAAGTTGATAACCGACAGTGATGCGGGTGTTGCCAGTGCTGCTATTGAAGCTTTGGGAAGAATTGGGGGCGCACAAGCGGCCCGTGCACTGGCAGATACTCAAGTACCGACAAGTCTCAAGGCTGCGAGTGAAAATGCTTATTTAATGTGTGCTGATAACATGCTTACTGAGGGACAGAGGCCTGATGCCGTGGCAATCTATCGCAAAATGATTGCACCGGCCAACAATACCTGGATTCGAATCGCGGCCTATAAAGGCCTCGTCCGGGCCGAGAAAGATAAGGCGGTACCTCATGTGCTGGCTCTTCTCAAAGATAGAGACCTTGACCTCCAGCGTGCTGCCGGAAAGTTTATCACAGAAATGCCCGGTACCGCCATCACAGAAGCCCTTGCCGAACAACTACAGCAGTTCAGTGGCGAAGCCCAGGTTGTATTGCTAAGCGCCCTTGAAGCACGTGGCGATAAGGCCGCAGCACCTTACGTTGCAAAAGCTGTCGCGAGCAAAAATGGGCCTGTTCGTCTTACCGCGGTGAAAGCCCTTGCAGTTCTCGGTGGCCCTTCCAATGTCGAGCTGCTTGCCGGAGTGTCCGCTGCGGATGGCGAAACCGGTAAAGCTGCTATGGAAAGTCTCAGCAGAATCTCGACTCCGGGTGTTGCTGAAGAATTGATTGGCATCGCGCAAAGCAATGCTCAGAACCAGGTTCGCATTAATGTGATTCAAACACTTATCAATCGCCGCCAGACTGAAGCAATTCCTGCTTTGTTCACAATTGCCAAAGACAATAATAGAAATATTCGCCAGGCGGCTTATAAGGCCCTGGGTGAATTGTCCGGGCAAAAAGAACTTCCCGATATTGTTTCAATACTCCTTGCGGCTGAAAGTGATGTAGACCGAGCGGACATTGAGCGTGCGATGGTGGCCATTGTTACGCGACTCGATGAGCCGGATGCCGCTCCTGTCATCACGGGCCTGGCCAATGCTGATAACGCCGCAAAGCCCCATCTTTTGGCCGTGCTTTCGCGAATAGGAGGCCAACAAGCCCTCCAGGCCGTTCGTGGTCAATTGCTCAGTGGTAATGCCGAAATCAAAAAGGCTGCCATACGTTCTATGGCCGACTGGCCCGAGGCAACTCCGTCAGCAGACCTTATGGAGATAGCTAAGTCTGGACGCGATTCGACCAACCAGGTTCTGGCACTTCGTGGTTATATAAAACTGCTTGGAATACCCGCCAACCGCAGCGCAGCCGAGACTGTCCAATTGTTGGCTGATGCTATGTCTGTTGCGAAGCGCGTCGATGAAAAGAAAGCTGTACTCTCTGCCTTGTCCAAATATCCCTG
>JACKQG010001804.1_pt1 | contig 29035 bp, 19 predicted proteins | sample 8237621 | NCBI WGS metagenome assembly JACKQG01 (sample SAMN15677084, study PRJNA649215) | marine metagenome | biome: marine; feature: Black Sea; material: saline water; isolation source: suspended particulate matter (SPM) from the Black Sea western gyre | collected 2013-06-09/2013-06-10 | depth... | reverse complement strand
AAAGCATCGGTTACAACCTTGATGATCTGGATCCTTTTGATCGTTTTACACCAGACAACATTTCTTATGTGCTTGGTATTGAGAATTATGAATATTCCCGTTATCAACTTGGTACTGTAATCGCCAGGTCTGGTCTTGGAATGCACATGATGTGGGCGCCTGTTATTTCAGATATGGCTGCCATGGAAAACGACCCCGGTTTAGATGGTAAATTTACAATGGGAATGGCAAACGGTTATAAAGAAGATGATGTCTTGATGAAAACCGTGATGCACTTTGCTATGCTGACCAACCATACTGCGCCGATGAATCCCTGGCCTCAATTTGGCGAATTTGTCTCTGGCGATCCGCACTATGCCCAGGCTACTGATGCTGCCAATTTTCATCATGATTTTTCTTCATTGCGTTGGGATCGGAGTTTAATGACCAAACAACTTTCCCCAGGTGCTATGGGACAAACTTTGATGAAACAGTACTTGTGGGCGCAGGATATGCTGGGTGGTTTTCACGACGGAGCTGAAGAAGAAGTCGAACCTGGTGCTGGAGCAAGTCCTGATTCAACCGGTAAAATGAGTTTTGATCCAAATAATAATGTTTTTTATGGCGGCGATAATTTAGACGGTTTTGTCGGAATGGTGCTGACAGCAGAATCCATCAATAAAGTTAAAAATATCATCACCAACCTGGCGTATGATGGTACGACTCTCGGTATGGTTGATCCCATGACCTACGATCCTATGTCCGGAATTAAATATTTTCCACATTTAATCGCAGTGCAAGAAGCTGAAGTCGCTGGCGGCATGTTACCTCCGAAACCAAATGGTTACACAGTTGTTGATGCTTCAAGCTGGTTGTTCGACCAGGTATCGCTTCTCTGGGGAACTTTAAATTTCAAAAATATGATGGATCCAAATAACAGTTCTGATCCCCAGCATTTGGCTTATCATTCAGTATTTGATGGCGATCCATTCCCGGCTGACATGAGTGTTACCGGAATGCCTGGTCCATTCGATTTGATGATGGGCGCATCAAAAGTCATTTTTCAAAATTTAATGGCAATGCACTTTAATTCAGATGTTGGTACATTTGTCGATAATGCTGAACTCGATAATGGAAGCGTTGTTCGAAGTAACGAAATTTCAAGTTTCAATGCTGGTTATGCTTTAGTTATCTTTAAACTTTTAATTGAAGAATTTGCCGGAACGCCGATTGAACAGGTGGGAAAAGATGGACTTATGGCACAGGCGAATTTTATTCTTAATAATTTGAAAGATTCCAATGGCGGATTTTACAATAGTTACACCGTAGGTGTTGGAGCTTCAGCGGATGCAAAAACAGCATTAGCTCAAGCAGGAGTAATTCGCGGACTTTATGCAGCTTATGAAGCGACAGATGATGTAACTTATTTAACCGCAGCTAATGATGCTTACGACTATCTTATCCAGAATTTTTATGATGCTGATCAGTTTGGTTTTCATACAACACAAAACCTTGATTTAGCAACTTACGATCCAAAAATTGTCGCAGCTTTATCAGGTGCGCTTCGAGAAGCACGGCTTGTTGGTGAAAAAGAAAATGCAACAACTATATATGTGAATTTCTGGAATGCAGTTGTGAACAAAATGCAGTTAGCTGAAGGAGAAGAAACCGGTGAATCTGGTAACGATTCGGATGGCGATGGCATTCCTTTTATTCCTGAACAGAGCGAGGGTTTAGCGCCGGTATTCGCAGCTGAAGCGACACAAGATTTAACCGGGACTACTGATGTTGAACACGAGACAAATAGCGGAGAAATTTCTTCAGATTATCAACTGAATCAGAATTATCCCAATCCATTCAATCCCACAACTGAAATTAGTTTTGAGTTGGCGGAAGATGGAAAAGTCCTTTTATCAATATATAATGTTCAGGGACAGAAAGTGGCAACGCTGCTAAATGAGCGGAAAATCGCTGGCAATCATGCTATTAATTTTAATGCCAGTCACCTGCCTTCAGGTGTCTATTTTTACCAGATCAACGTAAATGGTTTTAGCTCCATACGCAAAATGAGTTTGCTCAAATAGTGTCTGAACGAAAACCAGTGAAATTTAGAAGTCACCTGTCATTGCGAGCGACGAAGGAGCGAAGTTTTTAATGCCCGAAGGGTGCAATCTCCTGATTTATTACCACTTACGTAAAGGATTGCTTCGTCGCTTCGCTCCTCGCAATGACAGCAATGTTGCAAATTAAGAGTTTTCGTTCAAGCACTAAATAAGGAAATATGATTGCTTTCTCTTTGGTAATTAAAAATGCCAAAGAGAAAGCTTTAACTTTTATAAATTTTAGTTAGGCTTTAACAGCAAAAGCTTATATTTACCTGCCTCAATAAAAAAATCAGTTGTTTAAAAAAAATGTTTCCATTATAATAAGAATTACTTATATTATTTAAAATGAATTAATTCTACTTTGTCACATTATCATTATTCGCTTGTCATTCCGGTTGAAGCGAAGCGGAATACCGGAATCTCGTTTGAATTTAGCAGGAGATCCCGGCAAAAAAACGTGCCGGAATGACAACTCTTTAGTAGTTTTTCTAATCTGACAAAGTAGAATTAACCTCCCTAATTAAATAAAAATTGAAGTCGAAAGGAGAAATGTGTGCGAACTTTTTTTGAAGAATTAGAAACCTGGACAGAATACAACTTAAAAAATTGCATTGGTGTTGATGAGTGCATGAAAGTTTGTCCGGTTGTTGATCCCGATGTAACAATAAAAGAATTGAATGAAGCAACACGCCCGGGAACCGAAGTCCCGCTTAAAATCCAAAAATTTGCTGCAGAATGTATCCAGTGCGGGCGTTGCGATACGATTTGTCCCACTGTTGCCGGGCGGTCAATTATGATGCTGTACCTTAAGGCAAAAGTAGCCATGCAGGGCAAGCAGCCAAAAGCTTACAAAAAATATTTACGAATGAAAGGCCATGATAGGAACCCGGTTTTATTGGGAATTAATAATTTAGTGAATAAAGGACGCATTCGTGAATTGGCAAAACATGTGGACAAAAAAGATTTCAAAAAAGCGCCGCTGCTGTTTTATTTTGGATGTTACCTTTTTACCGGGTTAGAATCTGTTCATCAAACACTAACCATTGCTGATAAATTAGGATTGGATTATGAAGTGCTCGGTGGTAACCGAAGCTGTTGCGGCTGGCCCCAACTTTTAGCCGGTGAAACCGATATGGCTGAAGATTATCATGAATATTTATTGAAACTTATTCAAAAATCCGAACCAAAAGAAGTCGTATCCGGGTGCGCCGAATGTTACATGTCTTTGAAAAAGGTACAACGAAAATATAAAACAGATTTTGAAGCGCTGACTACAACCCAATGGTTTCTTAATCACGCAGACGAGTTGGATTTAAAGAAAACAGATGAACAAATAACCTATCATGATTCCTGTAACCTGTCGCGCAAAATGGGAATGGAGGAACCTCCGCGGGAATTGCTCTCAAAAATGGTCGATTTGAAAGAAATGGAAAGATCAGGAAGGGAAGATACCTATTGTTGTGGTTATTGGAGCATGCACGCTAACCAAAATCAAACTCATGCAGTACATGATGAACGGTTCAAAGAAGTGAAAAAAACCAGTGCGAAAAAAATGGTTTGCGAGTGTATCACTTGTGCAGAATCTTTTGAACCGGACGGAAAACAACACAATATTGAAGTTGAAGATATTGTGCAGACGGTTTATAATAACATTTTTGTATAACTACGAGCCAGGCACTTTAAAAATGCCTGGCTCGTGTTCAAGCTATGTAGACAAGAAAGGATTCAAATAATGAAACACGTTATCATCGGTTGCGGCATCGCTGGAATTACAGCTGCGGAAACTTTGCGAGGACAGGACTCATCTGCTGAAATTATAATGATCGCAGATGAACCTTATTACTACCGGGCAGCGCTTTCATTCTTTCTAAAGGGAAAAATAGATGAACAGGAAGTTTACGCTAAACCGGACGACTGGCACAAGGATTTTAATATCGAAATGAAGAATGGAGTAGTAACATCAGTTGATACTCAAAATAAATCAATTTCTCTTCAAAATAAAAAACAAATAAATTATGATAAATTATTGATAGCCACAGGCGCTAAACCATTTGTCGCACCATGGCCCGGTGTTGAATTGGATGGTGTTTGCACATATCGCTCGCTGGATTGCGTCAAGCGGTTTTTCAAACATGTCGAAGAAGGCGCTAAGAGAGCGGTTGTCATCGGTGGCGGGATCCTGGGAGTTGAGTTGGTGGATGATTTTGTACAGATGGGATTGGATGTTACGCTACTTCTGCGGGAAGATCATTTGTTAGAACTTCAGTTCGATAAAGCTGCGTCCGGAATTATAGCCAAACAGATAAAGGGTGACAGAGTAAATATACGGTTTGCATCTGAAGCTGAAAGTTTTAAAGGAAAAAATGGCAAATTAACGGGAGTCGTTTTAAAAGGTGGTAGGCTTATTGAAACTGATATTCTTGGCATTGCAATCGGCATTAAAGCAAATATCGAATTTTTAAGTGGAAGTGACATCGAAGTTGACCGGGCTGTGCTGGTTAATGATAAAATGCAAACGAATGTAAAAGATGTTTTTTCTGCTGGTGATGTTTGCGCTATTTTTGATCCATCAGCAAATCGATATCGCCCAACAAGAACCTGGCTGCCTTGCGCGCTCCAGGGAGAAGTTGCTGCGCTTAATATGTTGGGTCAGAACAAAGTTTATAATGAAGGTGTATTTTTTAACGCCAGTCATGCTTATCGATCGTTGTATGCTGTTTTAGGAAATTTTAATCCAAATCCATCGGATGGGTATGAATTTGTTATCTGTAATCAAGACGCTCAAAATTATGAAAAACTGGTTTTGAAAGATAATAAAATAGCCGGCGCCATGTTCATTGGTTCCATGAAGAATGTATGGCCTATTAAGCAGTTGATGGAGGGAGATGTTGATATCTCTTCAGTTCGCGATAAACTTTGTGGTGGAACTGATTTGCAGCTATTGCTGCCAAGTGAACATTCGATATTGTTTTAGGTACGTGAATTAATTAGTGTATGTCCGAGAAAGCAGTCATTCCGGTTGGAGCGCAGCGGAATACCGGAATCTTGTGCATAAAACCATGAGATTCCGGCACAAAAAATCGCCGGAATGACAAAACATACCTTTTTCGGACAGACACTAATTAAGCTGATCAAGTGCACTGAACTAAAACTTACAAAAACAATGCTTGAAAAAATACAAATGGTCAAGTTATTTAATTCAAAGTCTTTAATTTAATTTTGATTTCATTCCTGTGGGAGAGTATTTAGCACATTATTTTTGCCCTATGATCAGTTACACAAAACCAACAAAAATGATGCAGACTGGTTTTTTATATTTGACATTATCGATTTTTTTAAGTACTTTATAGTGTGAACTGTGCATAACTAACCTTGTCAAAAATTGGAGGGAAAACCATGAGTATTGTAGCGATAAATCCTGCAACAGGGAAAACCATTAAAACCTATGAAGAACCATCACCTCAAGAAGTAAAAGGAATTATTGAACAATCCCACTTGGCATTTATAGAATGGAGAACCACAAGTTTCTCTTTGCGATCCACTCTCATGAAAAAGGCTGCACAATTTCTTCGGGATAATTCCGAAAGATATGCAAAACTAATGACAGACGAAATGGGCAAAACAATTTCCGGAGGACGGGCTGAAGTTGAGAAATGTGCCTGGGTGTGTGATTATTATGCGGAAAATGCAGAGACATTTTTACAGGCTGAATTGGTTGAAACAGATGCCAGCAAAAGTTATGTTACCTTTAATCCTATCGGTGTTGTGCTCGCTGTGATGCCCTGGAATTTTCCTTTTTGGCAGGTATTCAGGTTTGCAGCGCCGGCGCTGATGGCAGGAAATGGCGGGATTTTGAAACATGCCTCGAATGTTCCTGGCTGCGCATTGGCGATTGAGGAAACATTCAGGGAAGCCGGTTTCCCAAAAGATATTTTCCGAACCCTGCTCATTGGCAGCAAACAGGTTGAAGTGGTAATCGAAAATCCGCAAATCAAAGCTGTAACCTTAACGGGCAGTATGCCGGCAGGCATTGCCGTCGCCAAAAAAGCTGGAGAAAAACTCAAAAAATCTGTTCTCGAATTGGGTGGAAGTGATCCCTACATTGTTTTGGAAGATGCTGATTTAGAGGCAGCCGTAACCACATGTGTAACAAGCAGGTTGATAAATTCGGGTCAAAGTTGCATTGCAGCTAAACGGTTTATTGTTGTTGAATCGATTAGAGAAAAGTTTGAAGAATTATACGTTGAACAAATGAGCGAAAAAAAGATGGGCAATCCACTGCAGGAAGATACAGATGTGGGACCTCAAGCCCGCCATGATTTGAGAGATGAGCTTCACCAGCAGGTTGAACAAAGTATTAAACTGGGAGCGAATTGTTTATTAGGAGGCGTAGTCCCGGCTGATGATGGTGCATATTATCCGCCAACTGTTTTGACAAATGTAAAAAAAGGCATGCCCGCTTATGATGAAGAGTTGTTTGGCCCGGTAGCTGCGATCATTGCTGCGAAAGACGAAGCGAATGCAATCAGAATTGCTAATGACTCGGTCTTTGGATTAGGCGCTGCTATTTTTACTCAAGATGTAGAGCGAGGAGAAAGGATTGCTGCAATAGAGTTAGAAGCCGGTGCTTGCTTTGTTAATACTTTTGTAAAATCTGACCCGCGACTGCCGTTCGGAGGAATAAAAGAAAGTGGATATGGCAGGGAATTGTCGCATTATGGGATTAAAGAATTTGTTAATATTAAAACCGTTTTTGTGAAATAGTGTAACCGTTCACCTGGTAAATAAAGAATGGATGAGATCGTGCAGTTGAAAACGAACAATTATGCCCAACGGATGAGCTGCCAACGGATTTTGGCTGCTTGAGTAGTGATTGAAGGAAAACACCATTAGACATTCAATGAAAAAATCATTTAGCTTATAAAAAGCTTTGATTTGTATCCGTTGGCTGCTCATCCGTTGGGATTTTTTAGTCTTTTCTTCTCTGACACATGGTGAACGTTTACGAAATAGGAAAATAATATGCAATAAATGTTATTAAAACTCATTTTTTATGAGGTACAAATGTTCGATTCAAATGAGTTGAATAAGATAAAAAAAGAAAGACAAGATTGGGAACAAAAAAAATTGAATCCAACTCTTGAACGGTTACCGGGAAGGAAAGACAATTTTGTCACCGGTTCTTCTGACCTGGTAGATACAATATATTCACCTGAAAATTTGGGTGATTTGGATTATGCAGAACAGGTTGGATTCCCTGGTCAGTACCCGTTCACCCGGGGCGTGCAGCCAACCATGTACCGCGGCAGGTTATGGACGATGCGACAGTATGCCGGTTTTGGAACTGCTGAAGAATCAAACAGACGCTACAAGTATCTGCTTGAACAGGGACAAACAGGATTGTCAGTTGCATTTGACTTGGCAACCCAAATTGGCTATGATTCTGATTTTGAAATGAGCTATGGTGAAGTTGGGAAAGTCGGGGTAGCCATTGACAGCCTTGCTGATATAGAAACGCTGTTTAAAGGAATCCCCTTGGATAAAGTTTCCACCTCAATGACAATAAATTCCCCGGCTGCCGTACTTTTAGCAATGTACATCGTTGTTGCAGAAAAACAGGGAGTCCCCGCTTCAAAAATCACCGGAACAATTCAGAATGATATTTTGAAAGAATACGTGGCGCGGGGTACCTATATTTTTCCGCCCAAACCTTCTATGAGATTAATTACAGATATTTTTGCATATTGTTCAAAACACGTTCCTCGCTGGAACACGATCAGCATCTCCGGCTATCATATTCGCGAAGCCGGTTCCACAGCAGCCCAGGAAATAGGATTTACACTGGCAAATGGAATCGCTTACGTACAGTCAGCAATCGATGCCGGATTGGATGTCGATTCATTTGCTACGCGATTGTCGTTTTTTTTTAATGCTTATAATGATTTACTAGAAGAAGTTGCAAAATTCAGAGCTGCGCGCAGGTTGTGGGCAACAATAATGAAAGATCGTTTTGGAGCAAAAAATGAAAAAGCAAAAATGTTACGTTTTCACACGCAAACCGGTGGTTCAACTTTAACAGCCCAGCAGCCCATGAATAATATCGCCCGGGTAACAATTCAGACATTGGCAGCAGTACTTGGCGGAACGCAGAGTTTGCATACCAATAGTTATGATGAAGCATTAGCCCTGCCAACTGAAGAATCAGTTCGTGTTGCCCTTCGTACACAGCAGATTGTCGCCCATGAATCAGGAGTTGCTGATACAGTAGATCCATTAGCAGGTTCTTATTATATTGAAGCAAAGACAAATCAAATTGAAAAGCAGGCGCTGGATTATATAAAAAAGATAGACCGGTTGGGTGGGGTCGTAAGCGCCATTGAGAAAGGATATATTCAAAAAGAAATCCAAACTTCTTCCTATCGCTATCTCTCTGATATTGAAAAAGAAGAGAGAATAGTTGTTGGTGTCAATAAATTTGAAATTGAGGAAGACAATAAGCCTGATTTATTGAAGGTTGATTTCCTGGTGCAGGAAGAACAGATTAAAAAACTTCAGGCGATGAAACAAGGACGGGATAATGAGTCGGTACAAAAAAGTTTGTTTGAACTAAGAAAGGTCGCAGAAAGTAAAAACAATATTATGCCGGCAATCCTGGATGCTGTAAAAGTCTATGCAACATTGGGGGAGATTTGTGGTGTGCTTCGAGAAGTTTTTGGAGAATATAAAGAGACGATTGTTTTGTAGTAGTAATTGGTGAGTGGTGGATTGGTGAGTAGTAGAGTAGTTAGTGGTAGAGTAGTGATTTGTGAGTTGTGAAAAGTAATATGATTATAAAAAAAGGAAGCACTCTGTGGAGTAGTTTGAATAAATGCAGGAACAAATTGTAACCATTTAAGAGTTATAAAATGATACCAAAAATCAGAGTAGTTTTAGCAAAACCGGGATTGGATGGTCATGACCGTGGCGCCAAAGTTATTGCGCAAGCATTAAGAGATGCCGGGATGGAAGTGATTTACACCGGTATTCGCCAGACCCCGCAGGCAATCGTTAATGCAGTTTTGCAGGAAGATGCCAGTGTTTTGGGATTGAGTATTCTTTCCGGCGCTCATAACCATTTGTTGCCAAAGGTGATGGAATTGTTAAAAGCCAATCAAATGGATGATGTGTTAGTGGTTGCCGGTGGCGTGATCCCTGACGAAGATATTCCCGGGTTAAAAGAAGCCGGCATTAAAGAAATTTTCACGCCAGGCACATCAATGCAGAAGGTTGTGGATTACATTAACAATAATTTATTGAGAAAATAATTTGGGCAACAAATTAACTGTTTACTATCTAAGGTGAATAATGGTTCAAAAAATTGATCATATCGGTATAGCAGTAAAAAGTTTGGACGCGCAGATGAAGTACTACAGCGATGTATTGGGACTTAAATGTACAGGAATTGAAGAAGTGGCAGATCAAAAAGTTAAAGTTGCCATGTTTCCTTTGGGGGAAGTCCGAATTGAATTGCTGGAACCAATGAGCACGGATAGTCCGATAGCCAGATTTATTGAAAAGAAGGGTGAGGGAATACATCATATCGCTTTTCAAGTGATGGACTTAAATGGGCAACTGGTAAAACTTGAGGAAAGGGATATCCAGCTTATTGATCAGGAACCACGAGTAGGAGCTGGTGGGCACAACATTGCTTTTCTGCACCCGAAATCAACTTTTGGTGTATTGACGGAATTATGTGAATATTGAATTCGGATTTATGGTCCATCTCGATTTTGGATTTACGATTTCGGATTTCGGAATTAGTTCGATTTTGGATTTACGATTTCAGATTTCGGAATTATTTCTTTTCATTCCGAAATCCGAATTCCCTATTCCCAAATCGAATTAAATTGTTCAAATAACAATCTGTATATTTGCGTCTAACCTTTTGCCTCCAATTTTTGATCAAAATATATTATTACATCTGTAAAGGAGAAATCCATGACTGCCGGTTTAAATTTTAAATCAAATAAGATTTTTTCCGCTGCGATGTTTTATATCATAATTATGTTCAGTCTTCTAGCGCCCAATCAATTGACATCTCAAACTAAAGAACAGGCGTTTTTTATCGACTGTGCACAATTTATGGATTCTGACAACCTGATCTTACTTGAGATTTTTTATTCAATATCGAGACAAAGCCTTACCTATAAAGAGAACCCCAATGGTTTCCAGGCTGATGGAACTATTAAGACATATTTAATGACTCCAATCATAGACTGGGAAAATATAAATATAGAGAAACCTGACTCACTAAAAATGTGGTTTGACGCGCATACAAAAGCTGTTCTCATTGACAGCATACAAATACATGACTTGGTTGATTCACTTCATCAATTATTAGTGCCAGAAGAAATTGTTGATCTAAGTATGGTGAAAGTGAAGCAGGGAGATTATGAACTGCTTTCAATTTACACTGATTTGAATTCAAAAAAGAAGAAAGTGATACGGGATTACTATTTTATCAGGAAATATCCAAAAAAGAAGGTTTCACTCAGCAGCATAAAGTTGGCAAGCTCAATTACTGAGGCAGACGGAAAAGAGTTGAGATTTGATAAAAATGGTATCCGTGTTATTCCAAACGTCAGCAGAGGATATGTTTCAGGTACCACGGAGATGTATTTTTACGCTGAAATATATAATCTGATAATTAAAAAAGAAGCTGATAAATCAACATATCGCGTCGAGTATTTTATTTTTGATCAAAAAGGGCAAGTCGTACTAAAATCCAGAGATGAATCGAGAAAAAATCCTGGTGTCAATGCGTTTATTCATGGGTCTTTTAATATCAGTGATTTGCCATGCGGCTTTTATAAATTCAAAATAAAGATTACCGACGAGTTTACAGAAAAGTCTGCTGAAGCGGAGAAGAATTTTTATATTCATAATTGAATAGGAGTGACTGACAGTAATGGATAACCAATCCAATCGACTGATATCTCTGGACATGTTTCGCGGTTTCACTATTGCTTTGATGATCTTAGTTAATAATCCTGGCAGTTGGTCTTACGTTTACGCACCGCTGCGCCACGCAGAATGGCATGGCTGGACACCTACCGATCTTGTCTTTCCGTTTTTTTTGTTCATTGTTGGCGTTGCTTTATCATTGTCTTTCTCAAAAAGAATTGAGCAGGGAGATAAAGAATCGCAGTTATTAATAAAGGTGATTCGGAGAACGTTAATCATTTTTGCCATCGGATTGTTTTTAAGTTTATTTCCTTTTTTCAATTTTGCCAAACTTCGTATTCCCGGTGTTTTGCAGCGAATTGCTGTTTGCTATTTTTTTGCTTCCACCATCTTCCTTTATGCGAATAAAAAATTACAGGTTGCCTGGACTATTTTCCTGCTGGTTATTTACTGGATTTTAATGAAAACAATTCCTGTCCCTGAATTCGGCGCAGGAGTAATGGAGCCGGAAGGAAACCTGTGCTGGTTCATCGATAGCACCCTGTTAGCCGGTTTTACATGGAGCGGCGCGCCTGTTCCGGGTTTTGATCCCGAGGGGATTTTTAGCACCATCCCGGCAATTGCCACTGTTATGTTCGGCGTTTTTACTGGCGATTGGATCCGTAGTAATAAAGGACATTACGAAAAAGTTGCCGGATTATTTGTGGCTGGAAATATCCTGCTTGTTTTGGGAGTGATTATGGATGTCTGGTTGCCGATTAATAAAGGTTTGTGGACATCCAGTTATTCTGTTTTTATGGCAGGAATGGCGATTAATTTTTTAGCCGTATGCTATTGGATCATCGATATCAAAGGCTATCAAAACTGGACAAAACCGTTTGTTGTTTTTGGGAGTAATGCAATCACGGTTTATGCGCTTTCAGCCTTGGTCGCCAGAATTACCATTTATACGAAATGGACTCAGGAAGATGGCTTAAAAATCAGCCTGAAAACATTTTTGTATGAAAATCTTTTTCATTCCTGGGCCGGGGACTATTTTGCATCTTTACTTTACCCGGTTACCTGGATTTTGATCTATCTGGGATTGATGTGGATTTTGTACCGGAAAAAGATTTTTATTAAAATTTGATTTCTTTTCAAAGTAATTATATTTTTGTTGAATATTTAAAATAATTTTTATATAATATGATATGTGTACTACTATAAAAAAGATGAAAAATTGGGTATAAATTTCTTGTTTCAAGTTGGAAATTTCCCAAAGCAAATACAAAAATTTCAACACAAAGAAGATGGAATATGCCCAAAAAAGATTTATATCACGATAAAGTAAAAAATGCCCTGATCAAAGACGGCTGGGAAATCACCCATGATCCACTTCGCCTTTCCTGGGGTAGTAAAGATATGTATGTAGATTTGGGTGCGGAGCAAGTTTTAGCTGCTGAGCGGCAAGGTCAAAAAATAGCTGTTGAAATAAAGAGTTTTATCGGCCTATCAGAAATGGATGACACTGAGAAAGCGCTTGGTCAATACTTGCTCTATCGTTCCGTTATGAGCCGAACGGAACCGGATCGTCTTTTGTACTTATCTGTGCACGAGGAAATTTACACGGATATTTTTGATGAGCCGTTAGGCCAGATTCTAATTGAAGATTATCAACTTCGGTTAATGATATTTGATTTAAATGAGGAGGTAGTTTTAAAATGGATTCCTTAATAAACTATCGGCAATTGGTAAAAAATGCGCTAAGGAAACTAACAGAAATTCCATATGCGCACGGCGAGATCCACTTTGAGACAATTTTTGACAGCGAAGCGGATAGATACATGCTTATGGTGTTAGGCCGGAGAAACAAAAAGCGTGTTCATAGCTGCTTAGCACATATTGATATTATTGACGGAAAATTATGGATTCAACGAGATGGCACGGAGCATGGCATTGCGAAAGAGCTCCTTGATGCTGGAATCCCGAAAGATCATATTGTTCTTGGATATCGCACACCTGAAATCAGAAAACAGACAGGCTTAGCGGTATCTTGATTAAGATGATGCTAATTTATCTAATATAGATTGAAGAAAATGGTTGACGAAAGAAAAATAAAACGCCGAAAATTCCTAAAATCTTCTTTCCAGGCAGCGGGTGGTTTTTATCTCACAGGATTACCCGGTTGCCAGGCAGAATCAAATCAAAATAAAGCAGAGGAAGCAAACCAGTCAAAAGTTGTAATCGCTCAAAACAAACTCGTCAGAGATAAAAATAAAAAGCTGAATGGCGATCAAGTTGGAAAATTGCTTGATAACGCCATGGAAAACCTGTTGCAATTTAACCATTCATCAAAAGCTTGGCAGCGCCTATTCAATAAAAATGATGTAGTCGGTATAAAAGTGAACTGTTTGGCAGGGAGAGGACTGTCAACAAATTATGAACTGGTTCAGGCTATTGTTGAAGGTTTGAAGTCGGCTGGAGTGGCTGAAAAAAATATTATCATCTGGGATAGAGCCAATCGTGATCTGGAAAAAGCAGGATATAAAATCCAAACCAACCGTAATAGACTAAAATGCTACGGGAATGATCAGGTTGGGTATTCGCGAAAATTATACGAATTTGGAGAGGTGGGGAGTTCTTTGAGCAATATTTTGGTGCGTCAGTGTACAACAATTATCAACGTGCCCATACTAAAAGATCATGGTATTTGTGGAGTCACTAATGCCCTGAAAAATTATTTTGGCGCAATTCACAATCCCAATAAATACCACGATAATTTGGGCGATCCCTTTATTGCCGATGTAAATATGCTTCCCGAAATCAGAAATAAAACAAGGCTCACAATCACTGATGCACTGACTGCACAGTATGAAGGGGGGCCACCGTTTATGCCGCAGTGGACATGGCAATTTAATGGACTATTAGTGGGATTTGATCCGGTTGCCTTGGATACAGTGGCGTGGGATATTATCGAGAAAAAACGAAAAGAGAAGGGACTCCCATCATTGAAACAGGCAAATCGTGAACCAACTTATATTGCAACGGCTGCTGATAGCAATCACCGGCTTGGTTGTAATGATTTGAATAATATTAAAATTGATGAAGTGTGAGCTAATGTTTGTTGTGATCTTTTTTAATTTTTATAATGCAACAGGGAGTTAAACCGTAAGGCTTTTAAATAATGGTGACAAATCAATGCATAAGGTTTCAAGAAGACAATTTCTAATAGAATCATCGCAAATGTGCGGAGCAGGTGCTGTTTTACTTTCTTCTTTAGGAAGTAATTCAGATCTATTAAAACAGGATACAAAAAACCTGGTGGAAGCAAAATATTATGAAAAACTGCCCCACCGGAAAATAAAATGCGTGCTTTGTCCGCGCGAATGTGTGATTGATGATTTGGAAACCGGGTACTGCGGTGTCAGGGAAAATTATGGTGGAACTTATTATACGCTCGTTCACAGCCGCCCTTGCAGCGCTCATGTTGACCCAATTGAAAAAAAACCATTGTTCCATTTTTTGCCGGGTACAACCGCCTTTTCAATTGCCACTGTTGGCTGCAATGTGCTTTGTAAATTCTGTCAAAACTGGGAGATTTCACAGGCGCGTCCCGATCAAATTAATAATTATGATATGCCGCCTGAAAAAATTGCCAGCTACGCAAAAAATAATGGCTGTAAGTCTATCGCATACACATATACTGAACCTGTCATTTTTTATGAATATATGTATGATTGTGCTGTGGCTGGTCACAGAAAGAATGTCAAAAGTGTGATGATCAGCAACGGTTATATCCAGGCGCAGCCAATGCGTGATTTGTGCAAAGTTTTGGATGCTGTCAAAGTTGACTTAAAAGCATACACCAAAGAATTTTACAAAAAATTAGTTGCCGGACGTTTGCAACCTGTGCTGGATACGCTGGTATTACTAAAAGAAGAAAAAATGTGGACGGAGATCGTTTACCTGGTTATACCAACCATGAATGATAATCCACAGGAACTCAAACGGATGTGTAAATGGATTGTGTCCGAATTAGGCCCTGATGTGCCGATTCATTTTTCAAGGTTTTATCCAGTGTACAGGTTAAAAAATTTGCCGCCAACTCCAACGAAAACACTGGAAATGGCATATAATATTGCACAGGATGCAGGGATTCATTATGCATATATCGGAAATGTGCCCGGGCATGATGGGGAAAGCACTTTTTGCCCAAACTGCAAGAAAGTGGTGATCAGAAGAATTGGTTATCAAATTGTTGAGAATCATGTTAGTCAGAAGGGGATTTGTTTTAATTGTGGTTCTAAAATTGCGGGTGTTTGGTAGAATTAGGTAATGGGGTAATAAGGTAATTGGGTAATGTGGTAATTCGTATTAAACGGAAACATTTTTGTACAATCTTCCTTCGATAAATTTTTACTATGAATTGATTCGCCGAAGGAGAATGGGCAAAAGTATTCTTGACTTTGATCAAGTAGCAATAGTAAAGATAGAGGTCGAGATTGATACCCTTCGGGTACAGGGATAGAGATCAAGAAAAAATCTATTTTTTCTTAATCTCGATCTCGACCTTGATCTTTTCTTGTTGCAAAATTGATCCCTATTTACCCAATCACCAAATTACCCAAAATAAACAAAGTATGAATAAGTAAAATGAGAAAAGACCAATGAAACTTACAAAAATCATTTCCAAAATCTTAATTATTTCTTTCCTTTTAACTTTAAATTGTAAATCTCAACCTAAAATGGAGGTTGAAAAAAAAGCTATGGATCAACAAGAAGTGAGAAAATCCGCAGTTGCCGGGACCTGGTACACTGATGATCCGGATGAACTGCGAAAAGAAATTAGTCGCTATTTGGAAAACGCAAAATTGGCTCACATTAGTGGTGAGATTTTTGCGCTTGTTTCTCCCCATGCCGGTTATGCTTATTCAGGATTTACCGCGGCAAACGCTTACAAACAAGTCATGGGCAATAAATATGATGCTGTGATTGTCATTGCACCCAGTCATAGAGAAATGTTTTATGGCGTCTCCGTGTATAATAAGGACGGTTATGAAACGCCTCTCGGGGTTGTGCCGGTTGAAAAATCAATAGCCAACGCAATTATCGATTATGATGAACAGATTCGATTCACCATAGAAGGGCACCGTAATGAACATTCACTTGAAATACAACTGCCTTTTTTGCAGGTTGCAATTCCCGAACTTAAAATTGTCCCCATCGTTTTCTGGGATCACTCGTGGAAAAACTGTAATTTGTTAGCCGATGCGATCACAAAAGCAGTGAAGGGCAAAAAAGTTTTAATCGTTGCCAGCAGCGATTTGTACCACGGGAATTCATACAACGATTGTAAAAAAGCGGATAACAAAATTTTGAAACAGGTTGTCGAATTGAAACCTGAAAAGCTGTGTCGAGGTTTTGAGAAACAGCAGCTTATGGCTTGTGGCGGCGGCGGCATCGTTGTGGCGGAATTAGTGGCAATGAATTTGGGCGCGAATAAGGCAAAGATCGTTTATCAAACCAATTCAAATGACGTAACAGGAAGTAAAGGAGGGGATGTTGTTGGTTACGGAGCGGTTGCTATTTATAAAGAGGAAGGTGAAGGCAAACAAGAAAAAGAGGATAAAGTCGGTGTAGAGAGCGGATTATCAGAAGAAGAAAAAAAAGAGTTGCTGAAATTAGTGCGAAAAACAATTAAAAATGTTTTGGAAGATAAAGCGCTTCCCAAACCAAAATATAAGTTTCCACTTTTCAAAGAGAAGCACGGCGCTTTTGTTACCTTGAATAAAAATAGAATGCTGCGCGGCTGCATAGGTTATATTTTCGCAATCAAGCCGTTGGAAGACACGATCATCGATATGGCGCAGGCAGCAGCTTTTCGCGATCCACGATTTCCGCCATTAGTTATGGATGAGTTTGATGATTTGGAAGTTGAAATTTCGGTATTAACACCGATCCGTGAAATAAAAGATGTCGAGGAAATCGAAGTTGGCAAACACGGAATTATCATCGAACGAGGCGCTAACAGCGGTTTGTTACTTCCGCAAGTGGCGACAGAATATGGCTGGGACAGGGATACTTTTTTGGAACATACCTGTCAAAAAGCAGGTTTGCCAAAGGATAGCTGGAAAAAAAAGGGTACAATAATTAAGATTTTTTCTGCGGATGTTTTTCATGAGGAGGAGTAAGTAGAAAAAACAAATAAGGATCTTCAATTTAAAAACTTTCCCATTTGCCAGATTGTCATTCCGGCGAATGCGACTGTAGGAAGTGCCCGAAGGGTACCGGAATCTCCTTGTAAAAGCAAAGAGTTGCCTGCATTCGGTGTTATGACATTATTGAAAATGGGTAAGTTATTTAAATGGCATTTCTAATTTCTAAAAAAAAGGATAATTGTCAGACAATAGTGTATTTATTAGTTGATTAATAATTGTTGAAATTTACAGTTTGTATCCCTGCAAAATTAAGGAAATGTTTGACATTCAAAGTAGCCAAAGGAAGATCATTTTTCAAAACAATGCCAGCGATAAAGATATCACGAATTTCAAACTGTATGTTTTGCTTTATTAATCTCATTCGTTCAGTCGCACAAATTCAGGCAGCCTGATTATCGAAATCAAATATTGTAACGCCAAATAGAATTTTTTCAACATCTTTATAATGTTGTTTTGAAACACAACCTGTAAACAATTCATAGATTGTAATTGAAGTTGTTGAAAAAGTGTATTTGTTTGTCAGATAGGTGAGGATAGAATTTTCTTTGTTAACTTTCCTCAAATGATCTATAAATATGTTTGTATCAAGAATTATTTTGGGATTTGCCATTTGTTCAATTCCTTCCCGGCATTTTCGATAAGTGATACCTGCTCCTCTGACCAGACAGATGTGGTAGAAATTTTTTGCAGATAGTCTTCTCTCCATTTCGAAATCATTTTTTTGACGAATTTCATTTCCTCAACCAACTCCTCATCAATTTCAGTTTGGTTTTCATAATAATAAGAAAGAGCATCGTAAATTTCCCAATAATGAAGATGTGGATGCGATTTTACAATTTCGTCAATATCCATTTTCATGTCGATATGTTCCACAGCAATTTGAGAAACTTTGATTCTCGTACCCTTTATTTTTGCCTTTCCACCGCAACTGCCTTCAACTTTTTCAATATATGGGTGTTCAATTTTTGTTTGAAGAGTTATATCCATGAATTAATCCTTTCATTTTGTTTTATCTTTTAAAATGTACTAAACAACCTCCACAAAATCAATAATTATTTATAATAATTCTAAAAAAAACTTTGGATTTCTCCAAAAATATTCTTATTTTCACCCATCTAAATCGTATTTCACTAACAAAATAAGGAGAATTGAAAAAATGAAGAATGTTTTAATATTCTTTGTATCAAGCACTATTTTTTTCCTGGCATGTAGTCAGTCAGGACAAAATCCGTTTTTCACGGAATGGAAAACACCATTTGGCACACCTCCTTTTAATAAAATTAAGGAGGAAGTTCACTACCTGCCGGCATTTGAACAAGGCATGGCGCTACATCAAAACGAGATAGAGACTATCGTTAACAATACGGAAGCAGCAACATTTGAAAATACAATCGAAGCGATGGAATTGAGTGGCAAGTTATTGAAGAAAGTCAGCAAGGTATTTTCAAATATGTTGAGCGCCAATACAAGCGACACATTACAGGGAACAGCAAAAGTTGTCGCACCGTTAATGTCCAAGCACAGCGATGATATTTGGCTGAATGAAAAATTATTTCAACGCGTAAAAACAGTTTATGAAGGTAAAGAAAGCCTCAACCTAACCGATGAACAAAATAAGCTATTGGAAAAATATTACAAAGATTTTGTGCGCGGTGGCGCTAACCTTGATGAAGAAAAGAAAGCTGAATTGAGAGAGATCAATAAAGAACTGTCTTTACTGTCATTAAAATTCGGTGAAAATGTTTTGAAAGAAACAAACAAGTTCGAAATGGTCATTGACAATAAAGAAGATTTGGCTGGTTTGCCGGAAGCTATTGTCACCGGCGCGGTTGAAGCAGCAAAAGAGAGGGAATATGAGGGTAAGTGGGTGTTTACGATTCACAAACCCAGCATGATCCCATTTTTACAATATTCGGAAAAACGAGAATTGCGGGAGAAGATTTTCAAAGCCTATATCAACCAGGGCGATAATGATGATGAACTTGATAATAAAGAGACTTTGGCAAGGATAGCAGCGCTTCGTGTAAAAAAGGCTGCGTTGTTAGGCTATGAAACACATGCTCATTTTGTACTCGAAGAAAACATGGCAAAGGTACCGGAAAATGTTTATGGCTTGCTCGATAAACTCTGGAAACCGGCTTTGAATATGGCAAAAAAAGAAGCTTATGAACTTCAGTCCGTGATTTATGAAGAAGGCAATAATTTTAAGCTGGAACCGTGGGATTGGTGGTATTATGCAGGAAAAGTGAAAAAAGCAAAGTACAACCTTGATGAAGAGATGCTGCGACCCTACTTCAAATTAGAAAACGTCATCGATGGTGTTTTTCAGGTCGCTAATAAATTATGGGGAATTCAATTTGAAGAAAAAAAGAACATCCCAACCTATCATGAAGATGTGAAAGTTTTTGAAGTCAAAGAAGCTGATGGTTCCCACATTGGTATTCTCTTTACGGATTATTTTCCAAGAGCAAGTAAACGAGGCGGCGCCTGGATGAGTGAATACCGGGATCAGTCTAAAATTGGTGGAAAAGAAATTAGACCGGTTATTTGTAATGTTGGGAATTTTTCCAAACCCACTGGCGATAAACCTTCCCTGATTAGTTTTGAAGAGGTCAGCACATTATTCCATGAGTTCGGTCATGCGCTTCATGGATTGCTTACAGAATGTACTTATCCGAAATTATCAGGAACTAATGTTCCGAGGGATTTTGTTGAATTGCCTTCTCAAATTATGGAGAACTGGGCATCGGAACCAGAAGTGCTAAAAATGTATGCTAAACATTACAAGACCGGTGAAACAATACCTGGTGAGCTGATCGAAAAAATAAAAAATGCGAGTAAATTTAACCAGGGTTTTAAAACTGTGGAGTATTTAGCAGCATCATTTTTGGATATGGATTACCACACGCTCACTGAAGCAAAAGAAATTAATGCACTTGATTTCGAGAAAAAATCATTGGATAAAATCGGTTTGATCCCGGAAATTATTGTGCGCTATCGCAGCACCTATTTCAGACATATTTTTTCCGGTGGTTATTCATCAGGATATTACAGTTACATCTGGTCTGAAGTTTTGGATTCTGATGCTTTCCAGGCTTTTAAAGAAACCGGTTTATTCGACCAAAAAACTGCTGAGTCGTACCGCAAAAATATTCTTGCAGCCGGTGGTACTGAAGATCCGTTGGTGCTTTATAAACGTTTCCGAGGAAAAGAACCTTCGATTGAGCCGTTGTTGGAGAAGAGGGGATTGAAGTAAAATAGATATTCAATAAAAGAAAGCCTCCTGAAGCTCGATATTTCAGGAGGTTTTTTTGTTTTGTTAGGACCATATATTATTATTTAATTTTACTAACCTGAAATATTCTTCCGCCACCAAGACACGAAGACACAAAGCATTAAAAAACAATAAATAAAAATATAATTCATAAATCTATAAATCAAAACTGAATTTGAAATACTATTAGCACCTATCTTATTGTTTCTTCGTGTCTTGGTGTACTCTAAAGAGTATTCCACCGTTGTGGCGAGAATTTATTCTATTACTTCTAAAAACTTTGTTATTTTAACAAAAATTTTGTACACGATTAAGCAGAATAATTATTAGCAGAATAATAAAAAAAAGAGTTCTGTTGACATGTGTAATGCAGCGTTTATCATTAATAGTTTTTATCATTCTGCTACAAATTATTCTGCGACATTCTTTTTATTTATATAAAATTTTGGTTGCGGCTCTGCTACATTAGGAATATTCCAGGCTAATAATTTTAAAGGAGTAAAAATCATGAATCAAAAAAAGTTTTTCGTTTCATCTTTATCAGGAATTATTTTGTTTTCCATTCTTTTTTGCACAAATCTGCTTGCCCAAAAAACACCACATTTGCCGTCATATAAACATTGGAATTTACCAGTTGAAGAACGGGTAGAAGACCTGCTAAAACGCATGACGTTGGAAGAAAAAATAAATATGGTAAGCGGCGCTAAAAAGGGTGAATTGCCTACAAATACAGAATCAACTCAAAGTTCGGATAATCCAAACGCCATCCTTGTTGCCTCTGACTTCTTTTCAAAAACACAAAGGAACTGGCGCCTGGGAATTCCGGAGCTGACAATGACTGACGGTCCCCTGGGTCCCAATGGTAAAGGTGCTTCTACAAACTATTCGTCAGCCATTAATATGGCTGCCACTTTTGACGATTCTCTCATGCTTGAAGTTGGTGAATCAATTGGAGAAGAGACGCGGATTTTAGGATACAACATGCTGCTTGCGCCCTGCATCAATATAACCCGGGCGCCGCACAACGGCAGGACGTTTGAGGCATTTGGTGAAGATCCATTTTTAATGTCGCGAATGGCGGTAGCATTTGTGAAAGGTGTGCAAAGTAAACGGGTGGCTACCTGTACCAAACATTATGTTGCCAATAACCATGAATGGAATCGTATGAGCGTTGATGTGAAAGTGGACGAGCGTGCTTTACGGGAAATTTATTTGCCGGCATTCAAAGCGGTAGTTCAGGAAGCCGATGGCTGGACAATCATGTCAGCGTACAATCAAATATTGGGGCATTATTGCTGTGAAAACAAATATCTCCAAAGTGATATTTTAAAAGATGAATGGGGATTTAAAGGTGTGGTTGTTTCTGATTGGGGCGGTGTTCACAGCACAGTAAAAACAGCTTTGAGCGGTCTTGATCTGGAAATGCCCAACGGTCGTTTCCTCGGCAAAGACCTGCTTAATGCTGTAAAAGATGGTAAAGTTCCGGAATCATTAATTGAAGATAAAGCGCGCCGGATTTTGAGAGTGATGTTCAAAGCAGCTTTGTTTGATGAATCAACCGGGACTTATGGCGGATTGGCAAATACCGAAGAAAGACGCGCCCTGGCTTTGAAAGTCTCACAAAAAAGTATCGTGTTATTGAAAAATGAAAATAATTTTTTACCTTTGAAAAAAGATGCATTTAAATCCATTGCTTTGATTGGACCCAATGCCGATGTGGCGCAAATGTGTGGCGGCGGCAGCGGATCGAACCACGGTCACTATGGAATTACGCCATTGCAGGGAATAAAAAATAAATTTGGGTGTAACGTGAAGGTTGAATATAAAAGAGGTATCGCAGTTTCTAAATTGGAACTGCCGGTTGTCCCTGAATCCATGTTCTTCCCGCCGGATGGCAAAGAAGGAAAAAACGGTTTGTGGGCAGAATATTATAACAACCGTGAGCTTGAAGGTGAACCAGCGCTCACTCGAAAGGAAAAACAGATAAATTTTGACTGGGGCTACGGTGAATTCCGCGGCGCTGATCAGCCGGGCTCTCCGGATCCAAACATCATTCAAACTGATAGATGGTCTGCCCGCTGGACTGGTAAACTGGCATCTCCTGGCGACGGCTGGTATGACATTGGTTTAAAATCGGATAATGGTGTAAAATTATGGCTTGATGGTAAGTTGATAATTGATGCCTGGACAGACCAGGCGCCGGGCAAATATAAAATCACCCAATACGAATTTGAAGCCAACCGTAAATATGATCTTGTTGTTGAATTTTATGAAAACTGGGGAAGCTGTCGTTGTATCATGGGACTGGAAAAATTCAAACCAGGCCCCGCGATGGACAAAGCCATCGAATTGGCAAAGAACTCCGATCTGGCGATTGTGTGCGCCGGCCTGAATCCGGAAATGGAGGGAGAAGCAAAAGACAGGGACCGGTTAAATCTGCCCGAAGCGCAAATTAATCTCATCAAGGAAGTAGCTAAATCCAATAAAAACATCATTGTTGTTCTCTACAACGCTACACCAATAATAATGAAAGAATGGTTAAACGATGTGCCTGCTGTAGTGGAAGCATTTTACCCGGGACAGGAAGGCGGAAACGCGCTGGCAGATATTTTATTTGGCGATGTATCACCATCCGGAAAATTGCCGCTGACATTCATGAAAAAGTGGGAAGATTCAGCGGTTTATCCCACCTATCCGGGTGAGCGGGATGTGGCTTATTATAAAGAAGGAATTTTTGTCGGCTACCGTCATTTTGATAAAAACAATATTGAACCTTTATTTCCCTTTGGTTACGGTCTCTCGTACACAACTTTTGAGTACAGTGATTTAAAATTAGATAAGAAAAAGATCGGGCAGGATAGTACGGTAACAGTCAGCTTGAATGTGAAAAATACCGGCAATATGGATGGCGATGAGGTGGTGCAGCTTTATATTCGTGATGTGAAAGCCAGTGTAAAAAGAGAAGTTAAAGCGTTGAAAGGTTTCGATCGGATCAGCTTGAAAGTTGGGGGGAGCAAAAAAATTACCTTCAAAATCAATAAAAGTGCTTTATCTTTTTATGATGTAAAAAGGAAAGTATGGGTTGCAGAACCGGGTGTTTTTAAAGTGCTCGTTGGAAGTTCATCGAGAGATATTCGATTGAAAGATAAATTTAGATTGGTGAAATAGTAAAGAGTGTAAATCCGAAAAGTTGGTGTCTTGGTGAATGTAACATCACTTTTGCAAGACTGCTGAAGCAGTTACTTGTTTTTTATTAATAAGTTAACACCACAATACATAGTTTGCATTCCATAAATCAATAAGGTAACTATGCAGGAATTGTGGTGTTAATTCAATTTTATTTTGAATTAACACCATGATTCCCAGTATAGTTACCTTAAAAAATAAGGAATACTGGACTATACATCATGGTGTTTGTAGTAACAGATAAAATCATTTAAACCGTTTCAACGGTTTTTCCAACTTTGAGAAATTGCTCCCAATAGTAAACTACAAAAATATACTAACATTTTTATAATACACGTAGGACAAGATGCCATCTTGTCCTACTCTGGTTCCTGAAAATATTTCCGGACAAAATATGCGTTATCGTTATTGTTTCATAGTTGGATTTATCTTTTCTTTTTTCTTGTGTTTTATTTTACAAGCAAAAGAGCCAGTAAGAATCATCCAGATTTTAGATACGAACCTGTTTAAAACAGCAGATGGGAAGATCATTTCTCTGGCAAATGTGAAAACCATTTCTATTCAAGATCCTGATTCATTAAGACAAAAGTTCACTTTTAAGGTTTATGGTTTTGCAGAAAAGTCTTTGATAAATAAAGTTCTGTTTATGGAAGTTGCCACAGAGAACGATTCAGTTTTAATCGTTCATCTTTGGGATGAAATGTTGGAATCTGTTAACAAAAAAATTTTACAAAATGGCTATGGTTACTTTGATCCGGAACCTGATGGCAAGTATCAAAGAAAATATGAAATCGCTTCCCAAAATGCAAAAGACATTGAATTACGAATATACAATGCTGAATTATTTCGTCCACAAAAACCTCTTAAACCAAATGCGATTTGGCTGACAAAAGGTATTGGTATTGGAAAAACTAAATCTGCGAGAACAAATCGAATAACTGGTAGCTTTTCACTTGAAACTTCATTTTATTTCCGTAGGAAATGGTTTGTTGCATTAATTGGTTCTCAAACGGCTGGATGGGAATTTCATAACTGGATAACCTCTAGTTATATTTGTGTTGGTAAAGCTTTTTACGATAGATATGGGGATATTATTCTTACTATTGGCGTTAGTAGAAATCAATGGGAGTATGATACTGAAAGTGAACGCGGAATTATCAAATCTGATTATTACTATGGAGCGCAGCTAAAAATACAATCATCAATACATTTGCCTCAACTTTTTGGAGCGGGTTTGAGCATCAGTTGTAATTATACCAAAGAAACATCATATTTTATTATGTCCGCCAATTTAAGTTTTGGATTTTGGAATTTCTACCATTGAGCTATACATAGATCAAAATGGCTATACCGATGCCATGACTTCGAGTGATGGCATCGGTACACAAACAGGGAATAAATTTCATGAAACGACTATTAAAGTTAATTCTATTTTCTATTTTAATATTAGCGCTAATTGTAATTCTAACAATTTTTAGTTTAACCTTATATTACAAAAGTATTGTTAGCGTTAACGTTCAAAAATTAAAGGTAGAACCTCACCCCGGAGAGCTCGGAAAATGGGTAAATCCATTCATCGGCACCGGCGGCATACCCTGGGTCTGTGGACACAACTTCCCCGGTGTATCAGTGCCTTTTGGTATGGTTCGATTAGGACCGGAAACCGCTTCTATTTTAATTAATAAAAAAGCGCTCAACACTTCGGGCTATTATTATGGTGATAATAAAATTTTGGGCTTCAGCCATACACGGTTGGTTGGTACTGGAGCAACTGATGGGGGGCATTTCCTTGTTTTTCCAGCCATTGGCAAAGTAACTCAAAAAATCCGAAATAATGGATTGTACACAAAATTCTCTCACGAAGAAGAAATTGCATTTCCCGGGTACTATTCTGTAAAACTACCAAAGCTGGGCCTACTTGCTAAACTCACTGCTACACAGAGAGTAGGAATTCATCGATATACGTTCAGCAAAGAAGAAACAGCGCATATTCTGATTAATGTAACTAATGCGTTGGGTGATGGAAAAAGCAAAGATGGAGAAGTTAGAATTTTACCGGAAACAAACGAAGTTGAAGGGAGCGTGAGAACTTTTGGTTCATTTTCTGGGCGATATGGCGGCATCAAGGTTTATTTTGTAGCGCGTTTCAACCAGCCTTTTGTGGGACATGGCACCTGGAAAGATGATGACTTTTTACCTGATCAAAAAAAAGCAAAAGGATTCCGCTATTTTACCGATCTCTCGTTATGGGATACTTTTCGGACGGTTCACCCGCTTTACACAATTATCGCTCCTAATGATCAAAGGGATATGCTTGTTTCACTTGTCGAAATGAGCAAACAGGGAGGATGGCTGCCGCGCTGGCCCTCCGGGAATGGTTATACAAATTCAATGTTGGGAACACCTGCTGATATTGTAATCGCTGAATCGTATCTCAAAGGAATCCGCAATTTTGATGTGGAAACTGCTTATCAAAAAATGCGTCAAACTGCTTTAACGGCAACTCCTAAAAGAGCGCCTTTCTCTGGCAGGGAAGGAGGAGAACATTATTTGGAATATCAATATTGTCCCGCCGAATTGATGAAAGAAGCTGTATCCCGGACAATTGAATTTGGCTGGAGTGATTTTGCAATTGCCAACCTAACTAAAGCACTTGGTAGGGAGGAAGATACAAAGTTATTTTCTGAACACTCAAAATACTATCAAAATCTCTGGAATCCTGAAACCCAGTATTTTCAACCGCGAAATTCATCACGTGGATTTCTTAAAGAATTTAAGCCGCTTTTATTAACCTATTTTGATTCGGATGGAAAATACACCAATGATTATGTGGAGGGAAGCGCGTTGCAATGGCGATGGAGCCCATTTTATGATGGGAAAAGATTGATTTCGCTGTTTAAAAATCAGGATTATTTTGTCAAAGAGCTCAACGATTTTTTTGCCATGTCCGATCCGAAAATGGGAGCATGGAATCCTGGGTCATATTATTGGCACGGCAATGAACCGGATATGCACGCGGCTTACTTGTTCAATGACGCTGGCAGACCAGACCTGACGCAAAAATGGGTGCGCTGGATTTTGGAAAATAAATACGGAATTGGCTACAACGGATTGGATGGAAATGATGACGTTGCAACACTTTCTGCCTGGTATATTTTCAGCGCGCTTGGTTTTTACCCTGTGGCAGGTTCTGATAAATATCAAATTGGAACGCCGTTATTTAAAAAAGCGGAAGTGAAAGTTGGAGATAACCAACTCACAATTGTCGCAAATAATTATTCACCGGAAAATATCTATGTTCAAAAAGTATGGTTGAATGATTCTTTGCTTGACCGCACCTGGTTTGAGCATGCTGAAATAAAGAATGGTGGGGTGTTGATGTTTGAGATGGGGAGGTAACCATATTCGGTTATTTTATCCCAGATAATGCATTAGAAAAAAAGAATCGCCACAAAGGCACCAAGACACGAAGTGACACAAAGAAAAAAAAAATAAATTCTGTAATAAAGTCAATGTACAAAAAAGTGAAAAATAAATTCTAAATATATCATCATAATTAATTGTAATTTCATCTTTTGTGCACCCTACGGGCATTAAAACCTTCGTAGCTTGGTGGTAATTGCATTATTTGGGTTTATTTTTCAATAAACATAGTTGGCTGATTTATTTTTTCTGTAGAATTTGATACTATAAACATTTCGTCTCTAACGACACTTTCAAAAACGTTGTTCTCATTCAAGCATAATGGGGATGAAAATGATTAATAAGCAAGGCTACTTCATTATTTTTATATCAATTGTGAGTATTCTTATTCAAAGTAAAATGCACGCAAAAGACCTCCCAAAAGTGCGTGTGAAAACAGTCAAACGAATATTCGATAATGGCGAGCATAACGCATTTACGGATTTGATTCGGTTTAAAGGGAAATTTTACCTGGCTTTTCGTAGTTGCCCCGATGGTCACATGGTTCATCCAACTGCTGAAATTAATAAAATAAAGGAAATCGATTATGAAAAATTTTATTGTAAATTTGCTGATTTTTTTATTGTTATTTATAATGACGCCATTCGCTGTTGCAAATGAGATGATCATCAAAAACCTGCGCTGCGAATATCTCGAAAATCCGCTTGGCATCGATGTATTACAGCCTCGCTTAAGTTGGATTTTGGAATCAAATCAGCGTGGACAAAAACAGAGCGCTTTTCAAATTCTAATAGCCACCGGTCTGGAAAAACTTGATAAAAATATCGGCGATGCCTGGGACAGTGGTAAGGTTGAGTCAACTCAATCAGTGCATAATTATTACGCAGGTGTGCCGTTGCAAAGCGATGGAACATATTTTTGGAAAGTTCGTGTTTGGGACAAAGATGGTAATCCTTCGTCGTGGAGTGAGTCCGCATTTTGGTCGATGGGATTATTGAACGATACCGATTGGAAAGCCAAATGGATCGGACTCGATAAGGCAGTTGGGGATGATGATCCCGATGCAGAACACCGGCGTCTTTCCGCCCGAATACTGCGGTACGAGTTTTTAATAAAAAAGAAAATCAAACGCGCTACAGCTTTTATTTGTGGTTTGGGCTTGTTTGAGTTGTACGTAAATGGAGAAAAAATTGGTGACCAGGTTTTATCCCCTGGATTAACCGAATACAACAAACGTTCTTTTTATATGACATTTGATGTTAAGGATTTTTTGCAGCAAAAAAATAATGCCGTTGGAGTTGTTCTCGGCAATGGGCGGTATTTTGCTCCACGGGGAGAAAAGCCCACAAAAACATTAACTTATGGATTTCCAAAACTGCTTTTGCAAATAAACACTTTGTTTGAAGATGGCACGTCAATTAGTGTTGTAAGTGATGAAAAATGGAAACTGACTACTGACGGGCCGATTCAGGCAAATTGTGAATATGATGGCGAGATCTACGATGCCCGTACAGAAGCAAACGGTTGGAGTAAAATTGGCTTTAACGATTCACAATGGCGGAATGTTGAACTGGTTGAAAAACCCGGCGAAAAATTAGTCGCACAAATGAACGAGCCGATAAAGGTCATGGAGACCATTCAGCCGGTGGCAGTTACAGAACCACAGCCCGGCATTTTTATTTTTGACATGGGGCAGAATATGGTCGGTTGGGTTCAACTAAAAGTGAAAGGGGAAAGAGGAACAAAAATTTCGCTCAAGTTTGCTGAAGTTCTCCATGACGATGGTATGTTGTTCATGGATAATATTCGTGGCGCTAAAGTGACGGATGTTTATATTTTAAAGGGTGGCGCCACTGAAACCTGGGAACCTAAATTTACCTATCACGGTTTTCGCTATGTTGAGGTGAAAGGGTTCCCCGGCAAACCTG
>JACKQG010001803.1_pt1 | contig 29036 bp, 31 predicted proteins | sample 8237621 | NCBI WGS metagenome assembly JACKQG01 (sample SAMN15677084, study PRJNA649215) | marine metagenome | biome: marine; feature: Black Sea; material: saline water; isolation source: suspended particulate matter (SPM) from the Black Sea western gyre | collected 2013-06-09/2013-06-10 | depth... | reverse complement strand
AGGATTTGATTCGTGGAAGTGCTCATCGATTATTTCAGGCGGGTTGCCAATAATAATGACTGGTGGATTGTTGGCATTGAATTAATTCTTATCGGCCTGGTGGTTTACTGGATTGTTGATTTCCTCGAAGGCACTCGAGGAGAGAGATTATTTCGCGGAGTTATACTCATTCTTGTCATCGGAGTGCTCATCTTAAATTTATCCGTTCAGGTGTTTGACTTTCCCAGGCTTAAACATCTTTACAAGGGTTTTTTGATTGGCGTTTTGATTATTGCCGTGGCTGCCTTTCAGCCGGAAATTCGAAGAGTCCTCATACGTCTTGGCCAGCCTCGTTTCTGGTCAGGGTCGTGGCACCAGCTTTCAAAAACTGTCGAAGAAATAGTTACCGGCGTAACTGAACTTTCCGCAGCAAGAATTGGAGCCATTATTGTTGTAGAAAAGCAGGTCGCGTTGGGCGAATTTATAGAAACCGGCGTTCGTATTGATGCCAAAGTAACGGCCGACCTGCTTAGAACCATTTTCCACCCCGGCACGGCCCTTCACGATATGGCCGTTATTATTCGAGGTGACAGAGTAATTGCCGCCAGCGTACAGTTGCCTTTGGCCGAGGCCGACAGTATAGGCGGTGTCGAGCTCGGTTCGCGGCACCGGGCGGCTATAGGAATATCTACAGGCTCGGATGCCATCTGTTTGGTTGTAAGTGAGGAAACAGGCATCATTTCAATTGCTAAAGATGGAAGAATTACGCGGAACATAGACGAATCCGAGCTAAGAAAGCAACTTACAAGAGTTATTTCATGAGTATAACCGTACTGAATATGCGATACCTGCTGCCTCGTACTGCAACCAAAATTGAAAAGGCAGGTGTAATACAATGATAAGAAAGATCAAATTCGGCAAGATAGCAATTGTGATTTTTTTGACGGTCCTGATCTGGGTCTGGACCGACCTTGACCTGGACGAGGTGCACACAATCCCCAGGGTCATGATGAGGGTGGCAAAAAGCTCCGAACTCCTGGTCAGTTTCAACGGTCAACCGGAGGCTTCGATTAATAATATCGAGCTTAAAGGTCCGGCTAAAAAAATCACCGAGGTAAGAAGAGAACTGGACGGCGGCACTCGGAAGCTTGATTTCACTCTGAATCCTGAGCGGGAAGGAATGACTACTACCGGCTCACATGCTCTAAAGGTTCTGGATTTTCTCAAAAGGAGCGATGAGATAAAAGAGCTTGGAGGCCTTGCTGTTGAAGATTGTAAACCGGAGATAATTGAAGTCAATGTAGTTAAGCTTGAAAAAAAATTGTTGGAAATCGAATGTGTCAATGAAAACGGAGTCCCTTTAACGCCCAAGAGTATTGAACCAGAGAAAGTGGAAATGTATGTGCCCGCCGACAGCAGGTTGAAAGCAAAGGTCCAGTTGACAAGCAGGGATATCACGCAGGCGAGACTCTCTGTCGCTGTGAAAACTCCATATGTCGAATTGGCGCCAGGCCAGACAAGGATGGCCTCTAACACAGTGAATATCAAAATGTTGCCCGAAGCGGACTCGTTAACCGAATATTCCATAGATGCCAAGCTTGGAATTACGTTAGGCTTGAATCTCGTAGGTGAATACAAACCGGAAATACCCACTTCCAGTTACAATGATTTGGTATCTTTTTCGATATTTGCTACTGCGGCGGCCAAAGAGGCTTATGAAAGTCAACCATACCAGATAACCTTATATATTTTTGACGATGATAAAAAAAAGGGGCCGGACGAGGAGCAACGCAGAGATGTGGTTTACAATTTCCCCGAAGAATACCTCCGCAAAAACGAAATCAGGCTTAAAAATCAGCCGGAAGAAGCTAAATTTAAATTGATACCTCTAAATCCTGCTAAGACTCCGCCGGCTGGGACGAATTGAAAAATACTGCCAAAGCCTCGATGGTCATCCATAACGACAGTGCAAAAATTCCGCCGCCGATTATAACGAGAAGCCAATTGGACGAGCTGATAAAATTCATTTCATTTTTGACCATCGCCCAGACTGTAATTACCAGCATAATCAGGCACGGCAAAGCGGTTACAAGGAATTTCAGCCCGCCCTTGCGTTTTAGATAAAGTGTAACCAACAGCAGAGCCAGAGCGGCCAGGAGCTGATTTGCGCTTCCAAATAACGGCCAAAGCATCATTGCGCCTTTGCCGTCTGCGCCTGTGACGAATGCCAGCCCGGCTGCTGTAATTACGGCAAAACTTGTTGCCGCCCATCGGTTTGCCAAAAACGGAATTCGAAGGTCGGTTGCCATCTCACTTATCACGTAGCGCTGGATTCGCGTCGAGGTATCGAGTGTCGTGCCGGCGAACGAAGCGATGAATACGCCCATAAGCGTAATTCCAACTGTCTCAGGTATGCCAATTTTACCCATCATATTAGCCGCACCGATAACTACCGGGGCTATTTTGTCGGATAAACCCTTGTCACCGATCCAGGTGCTGTATTGATGCTGCCATGCGGCCTGACCCGTTAAAATTGTGCCGTTGTCGAGCTTTAGAGCCATTCCGATGCCGGCTGCGACACAGACCAAAACCAGTACTGCCAGGAAACCTTCCAACAGCATGGAGCCGTACCCAACGAACTGGCAGTCGGTTTCTTTGGAGACCTGTTTTGAGCTTGTGCCGGAGGCCACCAGCGAATGAAATCCGCTGATGGCGCCGCAGGCGATTATAACGAACATAAAAGGCCAAATCGGCGGAGTGCCGGCCGGAAGCGCCGTGTTGAACGGTGGCGCAACAAGGGGAAGATTACCCGATAAGGAAGCTACTGCAGCCCCGGCGACCAACAGACCCATAGCGATAAAGAGCTGCCAGGCGTTGATATAATCCCTCGGCTGCAGGAGTGTTGTAACCGGTAGTGTCGAAGCCACCCAGGCGTAAATCAGCAGAATTATTACCCAAAGTCCTGTCGATGGTATCCCCAAAACTGTCCCGAGCTCGATTGGCAGTAAACTGCCTATGGCAATACACAGATACATTCCGATTACCGCTATTGCCGTTGCAATGGCTACGTTGGCAGTCTTTTTATAGACGGCAAAACCCAGCGCAACGGCAATTGGAATCTGCAGCCAGACCGGAACGACCGCACTGGGAAATCTGGTAAAAACGGCCGCAATCACAACGCCGAATATTGCGATAACAATCAGCAGACTCAAAAATACAACGGCGAAGAATATAAATCGCACTCGCATATTGATATATTTGGCGGCGACTTCTGATAAGCTTTTGCCCTCGTTTCGCAGCGAGACAACCAACGCTCCCAAGTCATGCACAGCTCCCATAAAGATGGAGCCGAAGAACACCCAGAGGATTGCCGGCAGCCAGCCCCAGATAATTCCTATTGCCGGGCCGACGATAGGACCCGTGCCGGCGATTGAAGTGTAATGATGTCCGAAAATTATACCCTTTCGAGCCGGGACGTAATCGATACCGTCCCGCAGTTCCACGCTCGGCACGGATGCATTTTTATTAAGTTTGAATATCTTTTTTGCCAGAAACCGCCCGTAAGTATGATAAGCCACCAGATACCCGGTGCCACAAATCAGCATCAACAAAAGTGTTTCCATCTTTTGTACCTCGTATTTTGTGTTAACTTTTTCTTATCTATTATTTCCTATGTGGTCTGGCCAGCAGTTTTATCGGCACTTCTTCTACCAGCAGCAAGGCTCGCAACCGGTTTACGACGTATCTGAGGTAGTTTTCTTCGAACAATTCGGGCTTGTTTACGAACATAAGTATCGTAATCGGATTTATCGCAATTTGCGTGGCATAGTAAATTTTTGGCCAGCCCTTTTTTTTGCCTCTGGACGTGCCGATTTTCTCCTGTTTAATAATTTCAAACGCTTTATTTAATTTGACGGTGGGAATCCATGTTGTTGTCTGTTTGAAGATTTCCGTCGTCAAATCCAGAACGCTCTGGATGTTCTTTGCTTCGGTTGCTGTAGTAAAAGCTATAGGTGCATATTTTAAGCCCGGCAGAACTTTCGTCAAATATTCCTGGTAATCTTCGGTGGAGGCCGAATCTTTGGCCAGGTCCCATTTATTTACGATTATTATACAGCTTTTGTTTTCTTCGGCGATGAGTTTGGCTAATTTCTTATCGACCTGTGAGACAGGAACGGTGGCATCTATGATAAACAGCGCAACGTCGGCGCGACGAATCGACCGTTCTGCACGAACGTAGCCGTAGAACTCGATACTGCCGGCCATCTTTCTTTTCTTTCTAACCCCAGCCGTGTCGATAACAACGATGGTCTTGCCGTCTTTTTCAAATCGCACATCAACAGCGTCTCTGGTAGTTCCCGGCGTCTCGCTGACAATTACGCGCTCGAAACCCACCATAGCATTTACGAGAGTGCTCTTGCCGGCGTTTCGCTTTCCGACTATAGCTACTTTCATATCGGGTATTGCCGGCCTTCCCGGCTCCAAAGTTGCGATTTTATCAAAGATTTTATCGAGCAGGACCTCTTTGTTGAGATTGTTCTTTACTGAAACGCATAGAAATTCGCCGAAGCCGAGTTTGGTAAATTCTCCCGCGTTGGGAAACAGCCTTGCTGTGTCGGCCTTGTTGGCAACGCCGATTACGTCGAGATTGTTTTTGCGCAGAAGCTGTGTTATTTTTTCGTCCAAGGGCACAATACCGTCACGAATATCGACCATAAACAACACAAGCTGCGCCGATTCAATCGCCTGGAAGATTTGATATTCGATATGTTCGCTCAACTGGTCGCTATCGACTATCCCATATCCGCCGGTATCGATAAGCTCAAAATAGCGCTCGTCTCTGCCGATAAAAGTGCTAACACGGTCTCTTGTAACACCGGCCGTAGGCTCGACTATACTTATCATCGCACCTGCCAGTGCATTTAACAGACTGCTTTTACCGACATTCGGCCGGCCAATTATTGCTACTTTAGGTAATGCCATTATTAACCCAACTGTTTTTATTGACTATTTTCTATCTATTATTTACTATTTTTAGTATCAAACAGTCAATCTTCAAATTTTAAGACATGAGGGTTTTTCTGAGTGAGGTGATTTTTATGGACAATAATCGACGAGATTTTTTGAAAATGGTTGCCGCCGGGACCGCGGCGGCGGCACTGCCAGCGTACGCACAGAGACCGAAGAAGAGAACAAACAGATCTGTTGTGCAAAAGGCACTGCCGCGCTGGCGGGGATTTAATCTGCTGGATATGTTCACGATGCGAAGCAAAGCCGATTTTCCGGAGGATGATTTCCACTGGATGCGCGACTGGGGATTTGACTTCGTTCGTTTTCCAATGTGCTATCGATTATGGATAGAAGACGGGGACGACTATAAAATCCACGAGCCGATGCTGGAGAAACTCGACCGGGCAGTGGAGCTTGCCGGAAAATATGGTCTGCACGTCAGTCTGAATTTTCATCGCGGGCCCGGCTATTCGGTGAACAGGGAATTCACCGAACCATTCAATCTGTGGAAGGACGCCGAACCGCTCGAAGCATTCTGCTTCCACTGGCAGATGCTTGCCAAGCGCTATCGTGGTATTTCAAGAGATAAGCTCAGTTTCGATTTAATCAATGAGCCGCCTTCTATCGGACAGCTTATGAGCCGCAGCGACCATGAGCGTGTAGTCCGTACAACAGTTGGGGCCATCCGTGAAATAAATCCCGATCGTATTGTCGTAGCCGATGGCATGAGCTGGGGGAACGAACCGGCACCGGAATTGGCCGACCTTGGAATCGCCCAGAGCACGCGTGCCTATCAGCCAATGTTTATCAGTCACTATAAAGCCTCCTGGGTGAATGGTGATAAATTCCCCGAACCTGCCTGGCCCGGAAGCGGCTGGGACCGTAAGCGTCTGGAGCAGCACTATCAAAAATGGGCCGACCTTGCTAAACAAGGCGTTGGCGTTCACTGCGGAGAAGGCGGTGCTTATAACAAGACGCCGCATAAAGTTGTCTTAACCTGGCTGCGTGATGTCCTGGAGATACTTACCGGTCACGGTATTGGTTTGGCCGTATGGAATTTACGCGGGTCGTTCGGCATTATTGATTCCGGCCGAAAAGATGTGGAATATGAAGACTTCCACGGCCATAAGCTCGACCGCAAATTACTTGAGCTGCTGCAGGAATTCGAATAAGCACATCTTAGAACAATCAGGAGTCTATTGATTGAAGCGGATTCATGACCCATAATAGGTTGCGCTCAAAATCGAGCACAATCACAGTTTCTTTAAAGAAACCTATTCCCAGTGTAAACTCTTCCTGTCCAAAAGGATTATCATCGGCAATAACGTGAATCCGGGCATCATTTATCGAGATATTTCCCAGGGCAAGTTGTTCTACTGTAGTTATTCTGCACGGCAGCCAGCCGGAAAGGGGGGTTCTAAGTTGACTTTTTTCCTGGTATCGTATATTCAAGCCGGAGGAAATCTTTGCCCATATACTTTCCGTGAGAATCAATCCCGGGGCAGCGCCTGTATCGAACTCTATGCGTTGCGTTTGGCCTGCAAGCGGGATATCAACAACTAACCTGGCGTACTGCTTGTCATTGTGCTCTATCGATATCGGGTGCTGATGCCACGAATTGCTGTCTGGTGGATTAAAAGAATTGTTTGTTGCGAATTCCACCTCTCGGTTGACATTGTCGAAAAGTATATAGCTGAATTCTTTCATCAGGCTTAGGCCAAGGTTAAGTTTCTTTTCCTTCCATATTGTTTGGCCGAGCACACGCCTTTCATAATGCGCCAGCCAGTATTCACAGGCGGGCAGGACGATCGTTAGGGTTCCTATCTTAAGCTGGTCGAGGTGACAAAGCCCGCCGATGTTCTTGCCGAGTTCGTATATAGGAAAAATCTCTAAGCCGGCATCCAGCACAAGAGAATCAGTAGCTGCAAGATATTTAGTAGCTCCGCTGTCTATTACAAGCGGGTAGATTTTTCCATCATTCACTTCTGCTGATACCTGAACGTTTGGTGAGTTCTCGCGCATTTTCACACGGCAGCGGCCTTGATGACGTATCTCGGTTTTGTCCCATTTTACATTCACGCGATTAGTCCCATGGCTGATTATCTCAAAAATGACGTGGTTGGGATCCATCAGACGAATGCCCGGTGAAGACTCAAAATCATGCGCACAAACATATACGGTCTTGTCTGTCCATTTCACAGCCAATATAAGCGCCCAGCATAGGGCGGTAAATGTTACCAGTGAGATTATTGCTACGGTCTTTTTCCGCATTACACAGTCCCGAAGACATTTAAAAAAGTTCGGTAGAACATTATAATAGACGTATGAATCGTTGTTTTGTTACAGAAAAAATGCCTTAAAACGGGTTTTTTGGATATAAAAAAGCTACGATTGTTCGTTTTCATATTGAAAAACGTCTTCTATCGAGATGCCAAAAGTTTGAGCTATCTTAAAGGCAAGGGGCAGAGAAGGTGCATACTTACCGGATTCGATGGCGATGATTGTCTGGCGGGTGACACCGGCTTTATCGGCCAGTTCCTGTTGAGTCATCTGGTCGTTTTCAAATCGAAGCCTGCGAATCTGATTACTTAAGTTATTGTTTCCCATCTTTGCTCTCCCGGCCGTACTGAATCAAAGTAGTTACGCTTTGAACAAAGATAAAGACCGCAATTCCCTCAACAATTACGATTGGCATCACATTAACTGAGATGGAATGGTCTGGAGGGGCAGTTAACCAGACATAGATACATGCCGCTATGAAATATATCCAGAGCACAACGTATGCGGCTAAAGTTGACCTTATTAAGATTGATTTGTCTCGTTCGTCGAATTCTATTTTTGTTTTTCTTTTCAACTTTCTATTAAAGAATAAAAGTAACAACCAGGACAGCCCCCCTATCATAGTTGCGCATGCAAATGAGAATAGGTGTAGAAATTTTGGCCCTTCAAGGTATATAAGTAATATCGGTAACTGGCCGCAAATTGCCCAGGCTGGTACTACTAAAAGCAACGTGATCCATGTTTCTCTCTGAAACTTGTTCATACTTTTTCTCCTTTATCGCTTCGGCCGTATTGGATCAAAATCGCCACAGAATGGACAAAGAACATATTGAGGCCAACTCCCCCAAATATGTAAGGCAGCCAGCTAACCGATATTGAGGCTTTCGGCCCAAGAATAAAAAATGGAATCATGCATGCCAGACCGACAAGCAGATATGATGTGCCGAAACCAGCAAGAGCAGCCCTTCTGTTAATCAACCTGTCACGTTCGTCGAGAGTAACCTTGCCTTTTTCTGTTTGGAAAATTAGAGCTGAAAAGCCTCCGAGGCCTGCGATACCCATAAATCCGAGACCTGCAAGCGCTTTTGGCATTCCAACTTTAACATACAATATCCCAATCGCTATGCAACTGAGAAGAAAGGCTACGGATATCGTAACGACGAAAAACAACGCTATTTTCTGCACTCTATTCATGATTTTTCTCCTTTGTCCGTCCGACCGTATTGAATCATGGAAGCCAGACCCTGAACAAACGTAAAAATGACAAGGCCCCCTAAAAGTGTCAGAGGCATTACGTTAACTGAGATAGAGCCATGTGGACCGACGATGCACCAGGCAGTCACGCATGCGGCGACGAAATATAACCAAAGCACAACATACGCGGCCATAACTGATCTTTTATGGATTAACTGGTCTCGCTCATCGAAAGTGACCTTCTTTTTCCCTTTGCCGAGCCTGCCGAAAGTAAAAGGAAATAACCAAAATAAACCGCCCCAGATGACAATGGCTGTGAACATAAGCACTGGAGCGAAGGATATTCCCCTGTCATAAGCAATAAATACGGCGACTGAGCCCGGGATGAGAAAACAAGCTAATCCCAAAAAGAAATAAAACCAAGATACTTCCTTTGTTTGTTTCATGATTGTTCTCCTTTAATTCCCCAGCCGTACTGAACTAAAATAGACGCTGAACACATGATTTGCATAAACAGAACTCCTCCAATAGCCATCAGCGGTAATGTTATTGTCGGAACAGAGTTCTTTGGCCCCACGAAAATATGCACTACAAGACTGGATATGATAAAAACGATCCAGAAGTTCTTATAGGCAAACGATATGGCTCTTTGTGTAATAAAACTGTCCCGCTCATCACAGACGACCCCGCCCTCGCTCTGTGGTTTCCTAAACAAAAAGGGCTTTAGTTTTAAAAGTAGCAGAATCACAACAAAAAACCACGGCGCAATAGTTGAATATCCTCTCCAGCGAATTTCTACTATGACTCCCGCTGTAGTAATAACAAGTGCTGCCGTTATGACGATTAAATTAAACCACGCTAATTTCTGGTATCTATTCATAGTTGTTCTCCTTTTTTACATTTTATGCTTCTTTCCGTCTGTAAATGTAAAGCAAACTTTACATTATGTCAAGTATCTTTTACATTATTTTTTGAAAAATTTTTCTTTGACGGCTTGGTACAAAACAGGGTATCTCTATAAGTTCAATATTTACAGTATGTTAAGTTGAGTTGATGTAATTGTATGTGGTTAAGAAATTCTGTGCAATTTTTATCCTGGATTTTGGGTTCAAATGCAAATAAGCAAACAACTTATTTGAATTTTCAAAGGTGACAGGCAAAGAATCTTCTGCTCTAAATCAAGCATTTTTCCGATATATACTAAATGGTGTTTATTAATTTTCAGACTAAAGAATGCCTGTTTTGTGCAGAGACCATACGGGCCCGCGCAATCAAGTGCCGGTTCTGCGGAGAATTTTTAAACGGCGATAAGGCCAGGGCCCTGGGGAAAGAAAGGGTCTCTAATACGGAATTATCCGAGGACGAGGAAACCGAGGATACAGACGATTGTGTCCTGTTTGCGGCCAGGCCTTCTCTTTGGGGGATAACCTCGGCCATATTAAAGGGTATGTGCCTTATTATATTGGCCGGCTTTCTGATAAAATATCCTCTTGAGAAGCTGGCTGACGATTTGCTGAATTTAAAACTTACCGAAAATCAGATTACAGCAGCCGGTATGTACAGAGAAATTACCGGCGTAGCGCTTGGTCTGGTTGTTGTGCTTATTCTTGTTTTGAAAATCATCAAGCTAAAAATGACCTATTACGAAGTTTCCCCTGACAGGATTGAATGGGGCCGGGGCATCCTCGACAGACATGTCGATAATATAGATATGTTCAGGGTGATAGATCTGAAGATGCGCAGGAATTTGCTGGATTGTATTGTCGGAATAGGTTCTGTCGGGCTTATAACGACCGACAAATCGGACCCGAAGTTTGAGTTTGAAAAGGTTCACAGACCCCGCGAGCTTTATGATATTATCAAGAAAGCCAGCCTTGAAGCGGACCGCACGACCGGCGTAGTGCATCTGGAATAATTTTAAGAATTCTCATCATCGGGGACATACTCAATCAAATCACCGGGCGTGCAGTTCAACGCCTTGCATAAGCTGCTCAAAGTTGAAAAGCGAATTGCGCGTGCCTTGTTGGTTTTAAGAATGGACAGGTTATTTACAGCAAGCCCTGTCACTTCTGCCAAATCTTTCAGCTTCATCCTTTTGTCCAAAAGGACATAATCAAGTCGAATGTTAATCATTTGCAAAACTCCTTTTAGACAAGCGATTTTGACTCTTCGATAATTGGCATAAGCCTCCGCAAAATCTGGCCAAGTCCGACCAGAATCAAAACTTTTACCGCAGTAGTAAACACTACTACAATTATCACGGGCACCCCCCTGTACATGTCCGGAGAACGGTCACTCGGGGCAATCGTATATACCCAAACGACACTCAATATTGTCAGGAGTGCATACAGGTAGAAAAACATATCTCCATGACGGAGTATCCAGCCTGGTTTATAATCCCTTTCGACCAGGTACCTGATAAATTGTGCCAGCCCCAATATTCCTATCCCGATAAAGAAAATATTGAAGGCAGCTAACGGCATTGCGATAATCATTTTAAAAGCTTCGGGTGCATGCCAGTTCCCGAATTTTGATAAAATCACTAATGTAGTTATTGCACATACGCTTAGCACTCCCAAAAGCAGAACTATTTGTCCTATGCTTCGAAGGGCATCACAGCAAAAACGCAGCAAGCGCCTGTTTTTTTCAATGAGTTCGTTCATATCATTTCTCCTTTTATAACTTTAAGAATACGGTCGTATTTCATGTAAAAATACACGAAAATCGTTATATTGTCAATGAAAAAAATAAAATTATTTTGCAATTATTTTTAATGTGTTTAATGGACTGGAGTTTTGAAAAGATATCAGGTTCAGATGCTGATGGCTTTGCGCTCAAGCTCAAGCATTTTCTTTTTTAAGATTATTCCACCGGGGGCGGAGAAGCCGCCCATCTTTCCGTCGCTGCGGATTATTCGATGGCAGGGGATAATCAATGGCAGAGGGTTTTTGGCGAGGGTGCTGCCGACAGCCCGAGAGGCGTTTGTTCTGCCTGCTTTTTTCGCTAATTTGCCGTAAGTTATTGTTTGGCCAATTTCTATTTCCCTGCAGGCGGTTAAAACGGATGTGCCGAACGAACTGAATCCATCGAGGATAAGAGGAGTATCCCGGCTGAATTTTATACAATCACCCTCGAAGTAGGCGGTTATCTGCTGCTGAAGAATTTTGCAAAAGGATTTATCATATTGAGGATTTGGAAGATTTTTTAAGAGAATTGTTTTGATTTTTTCCGGTTTTGACCCGGGCAGTTGGGTTCGGCAAAGGCCATATTCGGTGCCTGCGAGGCCGAAATAGCCCCATTTTGTCTGAAAAATTGTATATTTTGTTACTTTTTGCATATTTTACCACAATTGTATGCCTAAAATATTATCTAATCAGTCAAATTCATTGACGCAAGAGTAAAATTCTGTTAAATATATTAGTTTTTATAAAAAAAGCGGATAGCGTTTATGATTTGCTTCCGACTTTTTTGACTTTTTGGATTTGATTTATGTCTCTTGAAGAACTGAGAAAGAAGATTGACGAAATTGACAATCAGCTTGTCAAGCTGCTCAATGAGCGTGCGCGTGTTGTAGTAAAGATAGGAACGCTGAAGACCAAAACCGACAAGCCGGTTTATTCGCCGGACCGCGAAAAAGATGTATTTGACAGGATTGCCAAGGCCAATAAAGGCCCACTGCCGGACAGGTGTCTGATAGCTATTTGGCGAGAGCTGATGAGCGGGTCTTTTGTTTTGGAAAGACCTTTGCGAATCGGCTATCTCGGTCCGGCCGGCAGCTTCAGTCATACCGCCTCAATGCTCAAGTTCGGCCAGAGTGTCGAATATGAACCATTGGCGGATATCACAAGTATCTTCGATGAAGTGAGCAAAGGTCATTGCGACCTGGGCCTTGCGCCGGTGGAGAATACTAAGGGCGGCGGCGTAATAGAGACGCTTGACGCCCTGATAGATTCGAACGTGAAGATCTGTGCCGAGGTTCAGATGGCAATTCATCACAGCCTTTTGGGTAATTGTTCACTGGAAGAAATCGAGAAGATTTATTCCAAGCCCGAAGTATTCTCTCAGTGCCGAAACTGGCTCAGTGCCACATTTAAAGAGGCTCAAACTGTCCCGGTGGCTTCCACCGCCAGGGCGGCGCAAATGGCAGCCAATGAGCCGAATACCGCTGCGATTGGCTCCACTGTGGCTGCGGAACTGTATGGCCTGAGAATCATCTGCGAGAATATCGAGGATATTACCAACAATATAACCAGATTTTTGGTGATCAGCAAGGAAGATGCAAAGCCTACCGGCGAAGATAAGACTGCTATTTTATTCAGCACCGCTCACAAGGCCGGAGCTTTGTCTGATGTGCTCGATGTTTTCAAGAGATACAGTATCAATATGACAAATATTGAGTCAAGGCCAAGCAAAAAGAGAGAATGGGAATACTATTTCTTCGTTGACTTTTTAGGACACAGAGTGGACAAAAACATTCAGGATGGACTGGCGGAAGCTCGGAAGCATTGCTTGCAGCTTTCGGTATTGGGCAGCTTTCCCAGAGCAACGGAACTACTTTAATTTGGATTGATAATTTATTAGTGAGTTAAAAACTGCGAACCAAGAGCTGATTAGGAGAGTTTTATGAGAAAGCCGTTTGTAGCAGGTAACTGGAAAATGAATACAGACAGCTCCAGTAGTGTAGAATTAGCTGAGGGCATTGCTTCCGATGCGACCGAGATAGCGAGTGCGAAAGCGACTGTAGCGGTTTTTCCGCCTTTTGTTTATTTGCAGTCTGTGACTAAAGCTCTTGGCACATCAAGCGTTGGTGTAGGCGCACAGGATGTTTACTTTGAACCTGACGGTGCTTTTACGGGTGAGATAAGTACATCGATGCTGAAAGATATTGGCTGTACCTATTGCCTCTGCGGTCATTCGGAACGCCGGCATGTCATCGGTGAGACTGATGAGCTGATAAATAAGAAACTTGCTGCAGCAATTACCGGCGGGCTGTTGCCGATATTGTGTGTTGGTGAGCTGCTCGCTGAACGGGAAGCTTCGAAAACGAATGATGTTGTAACCAGGCAGTTGGAAAACGGCCTGGCAGGTTTGAGTGAAGCAAAACTCTCCGCTGTAACCATAGCTTATGAGCCGGTCTGGGCCATAGGAACTGGCCTGACGGCGACACCGCAGCAGGCGCAGGAAGTACACGAATTTATCCGAAAGCTTTTGGCCAAGATGTATAGTGGCGAGCTGGCTGAGGGAATTCGTATTCAGTACGGCGGCTCAGTAAAGCCCGACAATGCGGCGGAGTTGATGGCACAGCCAGATATAGACGGCCTGCTGGTCGGCGGGGCAAGTTTGAAGGCGGACGGTTTTCTTGCGATTATTCAGGGAGCAATTTAACCGGCGATTTACTATTTACTATTGAAAGCGGCTGCAACTATTCCGCAATTATAGTAAATAGAAAATAATAAATAGTCTGTTGAAAGGATTAAGAATATGACAGTTTTTCCATTATTAGCAGTTGGTTTTCTTATGAAGGCGGTTGCCGCTTTGTTCATTGTTTGCTGCGTGTCCCTGATTTTAATCATTTTGATTCAGAAAGGCAGAGGAGGTGGTTTGAGCGGGGCATTCGGCGGTGCTATGGCCAGTGGAATTTTGGGCTCAAAAACCGGCGACTTCCTGACCTGGGTGACAATAGTGTTAGTGGGTGTTTTTCTGACCCTTGCGGTGGTGATGGCCAAATTTTACAGACCGGATGTCAGTGAATTCGGAGAAGACGCACCAGCCAGGCAAGTTATGCCTGCAAGCCCGGAGCAGCCTTCGGCGCCTGCCGGTATGGGGCAGACCACAAGTGAAGATAATGCCGCTTCGGATGTAAATTCGCCCGGCGGTTAACGAGAGAATTTGCTATAAAGGTGGATACAAAAAGACAGCTTATACGGCAGAATTCGGCTTGAAAGTGTAGCGTTATGATAAACAGTATGACCGGTTATGGCCAGGCACAGGGCGAGGTTAACGGCGTAAGTTACCTCGTTGAAATAAAGACCGTCAACCACCGCTACTTCAAGGCGATTATAAGGTTGCCGGAGCCGGTGGCGTTCATCGAAGAAGATATTGACAAGCTTCTGCGAAATGATATGTCACGCGGGACCATAAATTATGTCCTTCGACTCAAGAATTCGTCGGTAAATGCGCTCTTTGATATAGATGAGACGGCCCTTAAGACCATTGCGGAAAAATTGAACAGAGCCGGCTCGTCGGCCGGTATTAAGGGGGCGATTGATATCGGCAACTTGTTGAGCCTGCCCGGAATTATTCAGCCGGCATTGCCGGACAAAAAAGCGTCCGAGCAAATAAGGGAAAAGGTTCTGGAAGTCAGCCTGGAGGCGATAGGTAAGGTCAAGCAAATGCGCGCCGCTGAAGGCGGTTTCCTGGAAGCTGATTTGAAAAAACACTGTAGTGCGATAGAAAAAGACCTTGGAAAAATTCGCGCCCGTGCCGATATTGTTTTGCAGGAGTATGCAGCAAAGCTAAAGCAACGGGTCGATGCACTGCTTGCCGAAGTAAAGCTGAAACTGGATGAAGAAACGCTTGCAAGGGAAGTAGCGATTTTTGCGGAAAGGTCGGATATATCCGAGGAGGTGGCCCGTCTGGATTCGCATCTGCGGCAATTTGTTCAGGCCTGCCAGGCAAATGAGCTGGCCGGACGCAGGTTGGACTTCATAAGTCAGGAGATGCTCAGAGAGGCAAATACTATTGCCAGCAAGGCCTCCGATACCAACATTATCCGCTGTGTGGTGGATATGAAATGCCGAATTGACCGGATTAAGGAACAGGTCCAGAATATAGAATAGTAAGGATACGGAACGTCAAGAGCGTCGAGATTTTATACTGGAGTTGGAATGAGCGACACAGAGAACAATAAAGGCAAAGTGGTGATAATGAGCGGCCCATCCGGTGTCGGCAAGAGCACTATCTGCAAAGAGGTGGTTAAGCGGCTCGATAATGTTTATCTTAGCGTCTCGGTCACGACCCGACCGAAGAGTAATGCTGAGGTTGACGGCCAGGATTATTGGTTTATATCAGAGCAGGAATTTCAGGAGCGAGTCGATAAGAACCTTCTGTTGGAACATGCTGAGGTATTCGGTCATCTGTATGGAACTCCGAGGGACAAAATTGAAGAAGCAATTCAAGCCGGGAAAAATGTTATTCTTGAAATCGACGTTCAGGGTGCTCAACAGGCTCTGCCGATTTTTCCGGATGCGGTAATGATATTTGTTTTACCGCCGACAGAAAAGGACCTTGTAAAACGTATGGACAACAGAGGCAGAGAAGCTGCTGATGCCGCGGAAAAAAGGCTGAGCGGAGCAAGCGGTGAGATTGCTGCGGCCTGGCAGTATTATAAACATATGATTATAAATGAGGACTTGCAGCAGGCGGTGGACGAATGTGTGAAAATTATCGAGGATTCCTGCAGTGAGTCTTAAGTTATCAGTGGTGATACCAGGATGTGAGCCACGAATCGTAAAGCAGGAGGCTAACTCTTAAATATAGCGAATGAAGATTGATAAGGTTTCCATCATACGGCGTATTGCAGGATGGGCCCTGAATCAGGATATGAGGTAAAAAAATGATAGAAGAACTAAAGAGCGAAGAGATAGTAAACAAGGTCGGCGGTAGATTCAAATTGACGGCCTTGGTTCAAAAACGGTTAAGTGAGCTTTTGCAGGGCTCCAGGCCTTTGATTGAAGATACCGGAGGCAAAACAATGCTTGAAATTGTTGTTCAGGAAATCCTGCAGGACAAGATCGCGATCGACGACGGATTGTCGACACAAATCACAAGGAATGAAAAGAAAAATTAGAGATAAATCAAATCTTCGGTACACATCTGTGGTAAACGTGATACGAGATGCTTAACAATTTGAATATTCTGTTGGGTGTCAGCGGCGGAATAGCTTCGTACAAGGCGGTCGATTTGGCGAGCAAGCTGACCACTGCCGGTGCCAAAGTAAAAACCGTAATGACCGAAAATGCCTGTCGCCTCGTCGGTCCTCCAAGCTTTGAGGCGGTTACCTGCTCGGCCGTTTTTACGAGCCTTTGGAACACACCCGAAGAATATAAAATCGGGCACATAGCATTGGTTGACTGGGCTGATATTATCATCGTGGCACCTGCGACGGCTAATATCATAGGCAAAATTGCAAACGGCATTTGTGATGATTTACTTAGCACGATCCTTTGTGCTGCCTGGCGTCTGATTCAGTCGGAGGCTGTGTTTTTGGCTCCTGCGATGAATAATAATATGTGGAATAATCCTGCTGTGCAACGTAATATCACGACCGTAAAAGAGGCGGGCTTTCAATTGATAGGCCCCGTAGAGGGCCGGCTTGCCTGCGGAACCGAAGGCATTGGCAGGATGTCCGAGCCGAAAGATATCCTGAAGTTAGTAGAAAAAATTGCTGCGAAGATTAACAAAACATAATCCCAAATAAAGCCCAAAAAGCAAGATACACTTCGCGAGATACCAGATGCGAATTTTAATTACAGCGGGCGGCACCCGGGAGTACATCGACCCGGTCCGATTTATTTCCAATGCGAGCAGCGGCAGGATGGGTTACGCCCTTGTGCGTGCCGCACTCAGGGCCGGCCATAAAGTAACACTGATAACTGCTCCGACCGGTCAAAGACCTCCAAAGGGGGCAAAAGTAGTCGAAGTTGAAACCGCCGCTCAGATGTTCGAGTCTCTAAAAAAGCATTTTGAGAAGTGCGATTGTCTGATTATGGCTGCGGCCGTTTCTGATTATACTCCTACCCGAACGGCTAAAACAAAAATCAAAAAGAGCAATAAGTCTCTGGTTCTCAAATTAAAGCCGACGGCAGACATCCTCAAATGGGCGGGTAAGCACAAAAGAAAAAAACAAATCGTTGTAGGCTTTGCTTTAGAAGATAGAGACCTTCGACAAAATGCCGAAATCAAGCTTAAAGAAAAGAATCTCGATATGATAATCGCCAACACATCTGCTGCAATCGGCGCCGGCAAATCAACAGTTCAAATCAAAACCCCAGACCATAAATGGTTAAGATTTCTGCAGGCAACAAAAGCTACCGTCGCCAGGCAAATAATTAGAGAGGTGGAAAGCATATCAGGATAAGCCAAAGTCGCCTGATATATCTTTCGCTTATTGCCTTGGCAGGTCGGGGAATATGCCTGCGACGGCGCTGTTTACAAGTTTATGGTCTTTTATCAGGGCTTAATAAGAAAGGGCCTGTTGTTTTTCCATTCGACCTTCATTTTGGAAATGTACCATGTTTTGCCCCGGTCATTGTTGCCTTGAAAGAATAAATACGTTTGGCCGTCATTATCTACAAAAATGCCGGGGTGTCCGGATTCGCTCGAATTCCATTCGCCTGGTTTTCCATTGGCGAGCAGGGGCGTCTCGGACAGGCGTTTCCATGAAATGCCATCTTTGCTCACAGCGCATCCTATCTGCTGAGGTTGGTTGTTATAGGCGCCCGCATAAAACATAAAGAACAGCCCGTTATGTTTACATACGGCAGGGGCCTCGATGCACATTTTCTCCCATGGAAGCTCCGGCTTGAGGATAGGGCCCTCGCATAGCTGTGTCCAGGAAGTGCGTCCAAAATCCGAATCCATAGGAGCGCCGGCGACCGCGAGCATCTGAATTTTCATAGATGGATCGCGAGTGGCGCAGTAAAGCAGTAATCGGCCATTGTGTTCGATTACGTCTGCGTCAATGGCTCTTCCCACGTTCCATTGGCCGGTCGGCGAGAAGACCGGATTCGTGGGATTCCGGGTGAAGTGAATTCCATCATCGGAGTAGGCGTGGCAAATTGCGTCCTTTGGGCCGTTGCCGTAAGTTTGATAGAAAAGATGCACTTTTTTATTAAGAACAATAGCTGCCGGTGCAGCTAAACCCTTCTTTTCATATTCTCCGGCCGGGAGAATATCACCGATTCTGTTCCAGGACTGAAGATCGTTACTTCCGGCAATTCCGATAGCCCAACCGTCCCGTGGACGGCCGTCTCCGAATGGGGGAATCGAATAATACATATAATATTTGCCGTTAAAATTAACGACATCCGGATCCTTGGAAAAAGGACGGCCTCTTGAACGATCAGCGAATAACATTACGGCCTGTGGCGCTGCTGTAACGACTTGCAATTTCGGTTGCGGATAAACCAGAAATGTTGTAAGTACACCGAGACCGACCATCGTTATCACAGATTGATTTTTCAGCGGTATATTCCTTGTATGATTTTTGTTAGCCCGTGTCTTTTATGCCCAGGTCGTCTTTTGTAAGGATGGAATCGAATTTATAGCCGGCTTCGGTGATGTTTTCTTCGGCCCCCTGTTTGCGGTCGATTACACAGACGATTTTTTTGACGGTCGCGCCCGCCTCGGTAATGATTTTGGCGGCTTCGACGACCTGTCCGCCGGTCGTGGCGATGTCCTCAACTAAAAGAACGACGTCACCCGCCTTCAGGACGCCCTCAACCATTTTGCCGGTTCCGTAGCCTTTTTTGCTGTTACGAATTATAACCCAGTTTTTGCCGGCTTCCATCGCGGTAGTCGCTGCTAAGGCGACACCGCCCAATTCGGCACCCGCTATCAGGGTGACATCATCGGTAATATGTTTGGCAAATTCGCCACCGAGGGCCTTGAGGATGTCCGGGCAGGTCTCGAAAAGATATTTATCGAGATAGTATTTACTTCGCTTACCGCTGCGAAGGACAAAGTCACCTTCCAGATAAGCTGTTTCCTTTATTCTCTTTATTAGTTCTTCTCTTGTCATAATAAAATTTGCCCTGTAGTTAGATTTCAAAAATAGCTATTCTTTACAAGTTAATGAAATAAAAAAGGTAATGCACATCCTGTGATGAACCTGCCTGCATCAGAGCATAAAAAAGCGACACTTTCTGCGACATCCTGCGGCGAGGTATTGCTGCGGTTTCGCCATGCCGGGCCGTGGTCACACTGTTCAATGGCTTCGCTTAAACTTTCAATCGCGGGTACAGGTCCCGGACTGATGATATTAACGGTTACGCCATTACGCCAGGCCTGGTCGCGCCCCTGGAGCATTGCATGTGTTCTGGCCGCCTTAGCTACATTGTAAGAGTAAGCGGGTGATTCATAAGGCGGCAATAGTGAAATGCCAATTATTCTTCCCCACTTGCGCTTGTACATTTCAGGTAGAACTGTCGGCATCAAATGGAAGAAAGGTGCAACTTCATTATGGACATCCTCTAACGCAGCGGATGAGTCGAGCTTGTCGATAGGTTCCGGATGCCAGCCTGCACCGGGATTAATAACACAAATATCAATCCGGCCGAAATGTTCGATTGCTGCGTTTGCTAAATTTCTGCAGTCATCGGCTTCGAATACATTGGCCTCTATAGCGATTGCATCGCCCGCGGAGCTTTTAATGTGGTTGACTATGGCTTGTGCTTGTTCTTTACTTTTACGATAATTTATCGCAACTTTTGCACCTTCACGAGCCAGTGTCAGTGCAATGCTTCGTCCCATAACCTTGCCCGCAGAACCTGTAACCAAAGCTATTTTATCCTTCAACTTCATCTTGTTCTTTAAACTTTCAGTTCCACTTTTTGATTCAGTTCTTTGCGATATCTTTTGCGAAGTGGCGTTACGATATCCCTGATGAATTCATCGACCTGCTGTGGCGCCCTGCCGATGTATTTACTCGGGTCCAGCACTTTTTCAAAGTTGATTTTATTAAAAGAAATATCAGCTTTTAACCGGTTAATTAAATCGTTGGGTCTGCCGAATTTTTTGACCTGCGCCGCGGCGGCTTGTGAATGCAGTCTTATTTTCTCGTGCAGCTCCTGTCTGTTTCCTCCGTCCTTGACCGCCGCCATAAGGATATTCTCGCTGGCCATAAAAGGCAGCTCGGCGGCGACATGGGCCTCTATTACCTTTGGATAAATTACAAGCCCGCCTGTCACATTAATAAGGATTTGCAGAATTCCATCGACAGCCAAAAATGCTTCCGGTATAACTATCCGCCTATTGGCCGAATCATCGAGCGTTCTTTCGAGCCACTGTTCCGATGCCGTCATTTGCGGGCTGGTGGCAAGGCTTAATACCAGCCTGCTCAGGGATGTCGCCCTTTCACATCGCATCGGATTCCTTTTATAAGCCATCGCCGAAGAGCCTATCTGGCTTTTTTCAAAAGGCTCCTCGACTTCTTTCAGGTTTGCGAGCAGTCTAATGTCATTGCACATCTTGTGTGCGGATTGTGCGATTGAAGCTAAGGTGTTGACGACAAGGGCGTCGATTTTTCGCTGGTATGTCTGGCCTGTAACGACGCAGGTTTTTTTGAAGCCGAACGCGGCCGAAACGAGCTTATCGAGCTGCTTGACCTTGCTGTGCTGGCCGTCGAACAACTCCAAAAACGAGGCCTGGGTTCCGGTAGTTCCTTTGACTCCTCTAAACGGCAGCGTTTCGAGCCGATGTTCGATTTCCTGCATGTCCATCACAAACTCATAGCACCACAGCGTTGCCCTTTTGCCGACGGTGGTCAACTGGGCCGGCTGATAATGCGTAAAACCTAATGCAGCGACAGAGCGGTGTTTTTTTGCAAATTTACCCAGCAGGTTTATTACCGATGCAAGCTTGGCCGTGATAAGCTGCATTGCCTCTCTCATTATTAACAAATCGGCATTGTCACCGACATAGCAGCTTGTCGCCCCGAGGTGAATAATCGGGTCGGCCTTTGGTGCAACGTCGCCGAAGGCATAGATATGCGCCATAACATCATGACGGAACTGCTTTTCATAACGGGCGGCTCGTTTGAAATCAATATCATCAAGGTGCTTGGCCATCTGCCTTATTTGGCTCTGTTTTATATCTTTCAGACCGAGCTTTTTCTGTGCCTTCGCCAGTTCCAGCCAGAGCCTTCGCCACGTGCTGAACTTTTTTTGTGCCCCGAAAAGCTCGGCCATTTCTTTCGAGGCGTTTCGCTCGACGAGAGGACTAACATAGTTCTGAAATTCGGATTTTGTTTTCTTTGCCATTTTTTTCTCTGTTTTTTTGGGCTTGTTAAGTTTTTATAGTTTTGCCTGATGTTCAATTAAGAGTTGTTCAATTTGCTCAATATCTTCTTCATTCAAATCCCAGTCTGATGCCGGGGCTGTTTCGAGAATCTGCTCAGGCTTGCGTGCTCCGACGATAGCGGCGGTGACTTCAGGCCGGCGAAGGACCCAGCTAATTGATAATTGGGCCAATGTCCTGCCGTTGCGTTCGGCGATAGGTCTGAGCTTTTCAACAAGTTCTAATGTAGCGGTAAACTGCGGCTCGTGAAAGTCGGAACTTTTTCGTCGATGGTCGTCCAGGGGCAGACTCGCAAGCCTTTCCGGGCTGAATTTACCTGTAAGCAGGCCTCTTTGCATAGGGCTGTATGCGACAACGCTGATTTCATTTTGAGCGCAGTAAGCCAGAAGCTCATCTTCAACATCCCGGTGGAGCATACTGTAAGGAGGCTGAAGTGAGGCGACCGGATGAATCTTCTGAAGGCGTTTGATTTGTTCGACGCTGAAATTTGATACGCCAAGATAACGAATTTTTCCTTCCTTTGCCAGCTTTGCCATTTCTTCCCATGCCTGTTCGATGTCTTCTTCCGGCTCAGGCCAGTGAATCTGGTAAAGATCTATTGTCTCAATCCCGAGTCTTTTCAGGCTGTCGTGACATTCCCGGCGGATACTTTCAGCTTTCAAGCAGCTTACTTTTTCTTTTTTATCGTTCCAAAGCAGGCTGCATTTTGTTGCTATGATTGGTTTGTGACTTGCTTTTTTAAGGGCTTCGCCGACAAGCTCCTCGGAATGTCCCAGCCCGTAAACAGCGGCCGTATCTATCCAGTTTATACCTGCATCGAGCGAAGCCAAAATTGCAGCAATCGCCTCATCGTCGTCCTGAGGTCCCCAGCCCCACTGCCAGGGCCCGCCAATAGCCCATGTGCCAAGCCCTACGGTGGTAAGCTTCAAATCAGTATAGCCTAATTTTCGTATCTGCATAATTGAACTCCTGGAAATTTGAAAAACTAACTATCACGTCCGCGCAGTAGTATATTTGGATTTGAAAGGTTCTTCAATACTTTTGTATTTTTACTGGAATAAAACGACGAAAGTTGGATGGTCGTTAGTGGTAGCCGGCGCCGGGGTAGAGCATATTCAGGGCGATTGTGTGTACCGGTCTCAAGATAAAATCGAGCATATTCCAGGCGATGATAAGCCCGATTAATCTGTATTGAGGTTGCTGTATTACTGCATTATAGCGGCGGGCGGCCTGGTCGCTGAGGAAGAATGTAAGGATGCTGCTGCCATCAAGCGGAGGCAGGGGGATAAGATTAAATGCCAGTAAGACAAGATTGAGTGAGAACAGGATGCTTATGAGGATAGAAAGGGAATTCGCAGGACCCGGCGACGCTGCGGTGATTCGGCTGAAAGTAATCTGTTCGGGGGCCTGGAAGTAGCCCAGAAGCATTCCTGCGCGGATTGCAAGAGCGGCCAGCAGGATAAGCGCGAGGTTGGCGGCCGGTCCCGCCATAGCCATTAGCGCTGCCTTTCGACGGTTGATGTCCGCCCAATAGGGGTCGTAAGGTGCGCTTGCCCATCCGATCATCCAGCCGCCTAAGATAAAAGAAACGATAGGGACGATAACCATACCGAAAGGGGACCTTATGATATGCGGTATGGGATCTAAAGTAACCTGGCCCTGGTAATAGGCGGTTGGATCTCCGAACTTAAGGGCAGCAAATGCGTGCGCCGCCTCGTGAAAGGTCAGCGAGACGATGAAGACCGCGTACCATACTGCTGCAAGGGCAAGATTTAATTCCATTTAGTTACCTACTTTTTAGTACAATAGTATATGTCCCGCCGGGTCTTGTTTCGAACCGGACAACATTTTGCCCGGGGGCGGCGGTTTTAACAGGCTTTCCTTTGTATTGTATTTCAACCGGTACACTGGTTCTGACTGTGCATGTTTTGCCGAGAGTAGAACGGATTGTGGAATTGGTCAGTTTGCCGCTATGCCATGTTACGTCAACTTCGAATCCTCCGCGTGCCCGCAGACCTCTGAAAGATCCATTTGACCAGCTCTTCGGTAAAGCAGGGAGCAGATGAATTTCGCCCGCATGGCTTTGCAACAGCATCTCTGCGATGCCGGCGGTACCTCCGAAGTTGCCGTCAATCTGAAACGGCGGATGAGTATCGAACAGGTTGGGCAGTGTTGACTTTCGCAGCAGCGCCAGCACATTTTCGCCGGCAGTATCACCGTCCAGCAGACGTGCCCAGAAATTGATTATCCACGCTCTGGACCAGCCGGTATGGCCTCCGCCGTGCGAGAGTCTGTATTCCAGTGACTTACGCGCAGCTTCCGCCAGCTTGGGCGTGCCGGTCGGGCTAATCTGCCTGCCCGGGTGCAGGGCGAATAAATGTGAAACATGTCGATGGCCTGGTTCCGGCTCCTCTAACTCTTCGTTCCATTCCAGCAGCCGGCCGTCGGAGCCTATCTGCGGTCCGGCTATATTCCTGCGAAAGTCCTTTACCTGCTTTGTGAATTCATCATCGATGCCGAGGACATCCGCAGCCTCGATGCAATTAGTGAACAGGTCATAGATTATCTGCTGGTCCATAGCCGGCCCCATTGTAAGATTAGAGGTCTTGCCGTCCGGTGTGCGGAAACGGTTTTCCGGTGAAATAGATGGGCCCGAAACCAGCTTTCCTGATTTCGGATCTTCGACGAGATAATCGAGAAAGAACTCGGCCGCTTCTTTCATAACGGGATATGCCTGTTTGGAAAGAAATTCACGGTCGCCGCCGAACATATAATGCTCCCACAGGTGCTGGCAGCACCAGGCTGCGCCTGTGGGCCACATTCCGTATCCTACGTTTCCGATTGGACTGGTCCACCACTGCGCATCGGTAGTATGATGTGCGACGAATCCGCGACAGCCGTAAACATCTTTGGCGGTCTTTCGGCCACACGGTCGCAGATTGTTCACAAGATCAAAGAATGGTTCGTGACATTCGGACAGGTTGGTGACCTCCGCCGGCCAGTAATTCATCTGCACGTTGATATTGATATGGTAATCGCTGTTCCAGGGTGCCTTTATGTGATCGTTCCAGATGCCCTGAAGGTTGGCCGGCATACAGCCCGGTCGTGAGCTGGTGATTAAAAGGTAGCGTCCGAACTGAAAATAAAGAGCTTGCAGTTGCAGGTCGTCCGCGCCGTCCTTCATCGCGTTCAGCCGCTCATCCGTCGGTTCGTTCGTTTTATCTGAGTCGCCAAGATTCAGACTCACTCTTCGAAACAGCCGCCTGTGCTCTTTTATATGTGCCTGTCGCAGTCCGGAATATTTTTTCTTTGCAGCCGAAGCCATTTGCTTTTCGCACAGTGTTGTCGGATTATCGCCGCGGTAGTTTGTTGCAGCGACTATCAGAAGTACTGCCGTGTCGGCATTTTCCAGTCGCAGGCCGTCATCAGTTACAGTTAATTTACCGCCGTCGGGAATAATCCGCAGATGGGTTTCGTATTTGACGCCTTTGTGTTCGCCATCCTGTTCCGCCTGGCCTTTCATTATGATACGGTCCGGAGCGATTGTTTCGACAGTAAAATTCTCAGGCCGGGACAGGTTCGCATCGAATGTAATCTTGCCGGGCTTATCGCACGACAGGCGAACTGCAATGCACTGGTCCAGCGGGCTGGAAAAAACCTCACGCGCAAATGTGGCGCCGTCGGTGCGATAGCTTACAGAGGCAATCGCAGTATCGAGGTCAAGCTGACGGCGGTAGTCGTCAACAGGCCCGGTTGTCTTAAATTGAAGTTTCAAATCTCCGAGCGTCTGATAGCTGCGAATAATCCGCGGGCCCATAAATTCTTGCTGCATAATCCTCTGGCCCTCCGTATATTTTCCTTCGAAGATTAACTTCCTCGCCTCGTCTAAATGTTTGTATGCGCCGACGCGGTCTCTTTCAATCGGATTGCCTGCCCACAGTGTATCTTCATTAAGCTGGACTTGCTCAGTCTCAACTGTCCCGAAGACCATTGCTCCGAGCCGTCCGTTCCCGACCGGCAGTGCTTCGGTCCATTTTTGTGCCGGCTGGCGATACCACAGCTTTAGATTCTTCCACTTATCAAGGTCATTAGCGGCTATTTTCCCTTTGGCCGAGACGACATACTTTTGACCGGCTTTTGTATCGAACTCAATAACGTCCTGCTCGATGGTTGTCACTTTTGGCCCGCCTAAAAATCCGGATTTCAGCCCGACTTCTGTGGCCGAGCGAATTCTGCACTTACCGCCAAGTTTTGAAAGTATGGCGGCCTTATTGAGCCTGCCGTTTTTCCAGTCGATATCCAACTCGAATCCACCGCGTGCGCGCAGCCCTTTGATGTATCCGTCTGGCCATGCCGAAGGCAGGGCAGGCAGAAGGTGAAGCTCGCCGGTGTGGCTTTGCAGCAGCATCTCTGCGATACCGGCTGTGCCCCCGAAGTTGCCGTCTATCTGGAACGGCGGATGGGCGTCGAACATATTCGGATACATCCGCTGTGGTGTCAATAGAGAGCTGAGCATCTTATAAGCGTGGTCGCCGTCTTCAAACCGCGCCCAGAAGTTGACCTTCCAGCCCATCGACCAGCCCGTTCCGCCGTCGCCGCGAAACTGCAGGGACTCGCGTGCCGCCTCGAAAAGTTCGGGTGTGCCGCGGCGGGTAATTTCTTTACCCGGGTGCAGACCGAACAGATGCGATACATGACGGTGCTGGTTTTTCGGGTCGTCTTTGTCTTCGAGCCATTCCTGGAGCTGTCCGTGCTGTCCGATTTGATTCGGTGCGATTTTGCTTCGCAGCTCGGTCAGTTTTCGACGGAAATCTTTGTCCACTCCGAGCGTTTTGGAGGCCTCAATGCAGTTCGTGAACAAATCGCGAATGATTTGATGGTCCATCGTCGGCCCGGCGACGAGCCCGCCGATTTCCGGCGAGTTGGAAGGCGTGCTTATCAGCCAGCCGGTCTTCGGGTCCTTGATGAGAAAATCGACAAAAAATATCGCCGCCTCTTTCATTATGGGATATGCCTGCTCTTTGAGGAATTTTTTATCCCCGCCGAAAAGGTAATGCTCCCAGAGGTGCCGGCAAAGCCATGCCCCGCCTGTTACCCATATCCCGTGATTGGAGTGATTGATTGGTGCGGTGCCTCTCCACAGGTCGGTATTATGGTGCAGCACAAATCCTCGGCAGCCGTAATGTGTCTGTGCGGTTTTACGTCCCGTCTGAGCCACGTCCCTGAGCATATCGAACAGGGGTTGGTGACATTCGGACAGGTTGGTTACTTCCGCCGGCCAGTAATTCATTTCCGTATTGATATTAACAGTCCATTTGCTATCCCATGGCGGATTAAGCTGGTCGTTCCAGATTCCCTGGAGGTTTGCCGGCTGACTGCCCGGCCGGGAGCTTGCAATGAGCAGGTACCTGCCGAACTGAAAATACAACTCCACTAATTGCCGGTCATCCTGATTAGCGAAGTTTTCGATGCGCCGGTCGGTGGGCTGTTTGCTCGCCTCGGTGGTAGCAAGTTCTAATTCGACTCTGCGAAACAACCGGCGATGGTCAGCGATGTGCACCTTACGCAGACTCTTATAACTTTTATTGGCAACCGCTTCCATAACCTTGCGGCAGCGCTGTTCCGGCTCGGCGCTGACATCTCTGAAGTTCTTGAAGCTGGTAGCAGCCGCGAGTATAAGCGTTACTTCGTCAGCCCCCTGAACTTCTATCTTTTCGGAATCAAAAGTAAGCTTGCCGCCCCTGGCCGTCGCACACAACTGCGCTTCGAACTTCAACACGCTGGGTCTTTTTATATTTGTTTGATTTTCTATGTACTCATGAAGCTGTCCTCGCAATGCTAATTTGTTTTTGTCAACTACCAGAGTTCGGGTGCCCTCGTGGGGGCTGTCTAATTTGGCGATGAAAGTCAGTTGCCCAGGTTTGTTGCAGGTCAAGCGGATAACAATCACCTGGTCCGGAAAGCTTGAAAAAACTTCGCGCTTGAAAGTTGTTTGGCCGATTCGATAGCTGACTTTTGCGATACCTGAATCGATGTCCAGCTCCCGGCGATAATCTGCCGGCTCATCGTGACCCGGGAAGTACAAATGTAAATCGCCGAACGGCTGATATTTTTCCTGCCGCAGCGGTACGCTCATCATATGCTCCATCGCCAGTCGTTCGGCCTCGCGCTGTTTGCCTTCGAAAAGCAGCTTACGGACGGCAGGCAGATACTCAACGGCTCCTTCGTGTTGATATTCGTGCGGCTCGCCTGTCCACAATGTGTCGTCATTGAACTGTAATTGTTCGTGTTCTGTTCCGCCGAAGACCATAGCTCCAAGGCGTCCGTTTCCGACCGGTAAAGCTTCTGCCCATTTCTGTGCGGATTGCCGATACCACAGTTTAAGGTCTCCCCATTTGTCCGTCCCATCCTGCCCGGCATAGCTAATCGCACTTCCTGTAGTTATCAAAAAGATTAAGAAGTAAAAAATAAGTGATGATTTATGAGTTGCTCGGATTGTAACTGTTGGTTGTACTTTTTCACCTCTCATACCGGCTCCTTGTCATAATCGGGATTGTTTTATTACAGCATTTTATTTGTTCGCAGGGTGTATTCGGATTGCTCGGGAAATTTTGTTATAATGTCATCCGCAGCGCCGCTTACGAGTAACTGATTTTCTACGAAATTCAGATTTGTTACTATTTTTTTGAAGACCCCCTCGGCCATTTCAGGATCATTCATAGTTTGCTTCACTTCGATATTGAGCCGGCGATTGTGAGACAGCTTTGCTGTGCCGAAAATGAAAATTAGTGCGTTTTTCGGATTTTTTATAAGTGCCCAGTCAAAAGTTAGGGTATCTTTGTACATCTGGCCCACTTTTACAATCTCACCTTTAACATCAAATGCCTTTAGCTCAAAAAGGCTCTGCAGGTCGGTTGTCTCAGCGGCTTTGGTATATCGACAGTGGGCTACGGCTGTGGGATTCCTGGAGCCGAGAACGAATATGCTTCTTAAAGAAAAGCCATTTTCGTAAAACCTCCATTGCTTTTCACTTTTCCAGCCGTTGCCCTGGGGCATTGATACTGATAAACCGGTATCAGTTAATGTTATCGGTTCCGATAGCAAAATAGCGGACTTTGAAACGACTATAATGCGAGCGATGAGCAGTGAGACAACAAAAAGGCCCAAAAGGGTAATTTTATCGCCGCCTATCTTTCGTATATCGTAAGTTTTGTCCATATACGCGGTAATACTAATTGCCCGACGCTTTTTTTGCAAGCTTGCCCCGTTAGAAATTACGGCATGATAAATTAAGAATATGAAACAAAATGGAAGATTTCCTTCGTGGCTTATCATTGTAAACACACTGCTTTGGCCTGAGAAATCGCAGTTATGGGACCTGTGCTTTGTGCATTTCAAATTTTGGTCCAGGCTTAATAGATGTGGTTTTTTAGTGCAAAATGCCAATTACGCAAGTTTAATGTAAAACTTTTGTTGTTTATAGCCGATTTATATAT
>JACKQG010001802.1_pt1 | contig 29038 bp, 8 predicted proteins | sample 8237621 | NCBI WGS metagenome assembly JACKQG01 (sample SAMN15677084, study PRJNA649215) | marine metagenome | biome: marine; feature: Black Sea; material: saline water; isolation source: suspended particulate matter (SPM) from the Black Sea western gyre | collected 2013-06-09/2013-06-10 | depth... | reverse complement strand
TCTGGCTGTTGCCAACCACTTTCTCTACCGAGGAGAAGCTCAGCGTGTCGTTCAATGATCCGGCGTTGGCGGCGGTCAGCTTCCAGATGTTGGCTGCATCCGGGCCGATCAGCGTGTCGGCGAAGGCGCTGCCGATCAGGGCATCCAGGTTATCAAAACCGCTACCCAAAACCATGTGGTTTCCTGCGAAGCCATCTGTGCTACCGTTTCCGGTCAGAACGATCGTCTGGGCATCAATCAGATTGCTGAGGCTGAGTGTATCGGTTCCGGCGCGCCCATCGAGGCGGCCTGTCAACTCCACGCCGTCGGCGAAGATAAATTCATCGCTACCAGGGCCGCCACTCAGGTTCTCGAAGCCGCTGAAGACAAACTCCGCGGCACTGCCGATATATCCGCTATCGTCCTGGGTAATCTGCCAGGTATTGCCCTGATTGGATGCCAACAAAGTATCCGAACCTGCATCCGCATTAACCGTCCACGAACCCAGGCTGGCGCTCCAGGTCAGCGTATCATCTGCGGGACTGAGGGCCAGGGTAGCCGTGAAGCCCTCGGGGTCGTAATAGTAGAATGGGCGTAACAACCCAAACCCGGACAAGTTATTTTCCAGGAGTGCGCCAGTGCCATTGGCGCTGGCATCTAAAGCCAGGCGATCATCGCCTTGATTTCCGTAAATCCGCAGATCATATTGCGCGCCGCTCAGGTACAGGCCAGACAGACTGGTAAAACCAAAAGTATCGTCGTCTGCGCCGCCACTGACCGCCAGGGCGACAGAAATGGGCAAGCTATTGAAAGTCACCTGATCGGCACCGGCGTTCAAATTCAGGTTGACGCCCTCGATGCCGCTGACCTTCAATCCGCCACTGCTGAAGCTGGAGAAGTTGTAGAGCGTTGATCCATTGACCTTGATATCTGTTGCTGAAACTTCAACTGCATCATCTCCTGAAGTACCATCGATCAAAATATAGTCAGTGCCGCTGCTGTCGTTGGCTGTCAACGGGCCACTGAGTGAAGCGGCAATGCGATAGCTGTCGGAGCCGCTGCCGCCGTCGATGGTCAGGCCGTATTTATTGATATTATCGACTTCAATGACATCATCGCCTGCTCCGCCGTAGACCGCTGAACTGCCGTAGACGTTCCAGGGGTTGCCTGATATATCGAAGCTGTCCTGGCCGTCCTTGCCATCCACAATGAAGGTTTCGAGGGAGTTATCGTAGCGAATGACAACGGAGTCACCGCAGGTAGTCATACTTTCGCCAACAGTGAAAGCATCATCGCCGCTGCTGCCGTTGATGTACAGCACATCGTCGCCCCAAATGCTACTGTCCTTTACCAGGATGGAGGCATCGCAACCGCAGGTATTGAGGATGTAAGTATCGCTGCCCTCCATGCCATCCAGAACAATATCGCTCATCTCCACCTGATTTACAGTGATCGTATCGTCGCCCATGCGGGCGGCAATACGGATCAACTCGGCACCGCTGGAGGCCACATTGATAATTTTCCCGCCCACGCTAATCTGTGTGCCTTCAAGCAGGAAACTGTCGTTCGAGTTGGAGCCCAAAATAGTGAGTTCATCCTGCTCATTGGGGTTGGCGCTGCTATCCGTAACCACGGCATTGGAGAGGCTGCTCAGATCAAGCTCGTAACGATCATTACCGCCTTTGCCATCCATAGAAACTTTTCCAGCCCATCCGCTGGCACGGATGGTATTGTCGCTTGGCCCGGCCGTCAACTCAACATGGTAAACATTGCTCAGGTATAGCTTACCCTTGATGGGCGATACCAGTGCGTTGCCAGTCAGGGTCAGATCAGAGTCGGTTGCAAAAACAACCTTGTCAGTGGTCGAATTTTCGCCGCCGCTATAGTTGAAATATGTATTGATCCTGGTATACAGCGAAGCCGATTGAGATTCTGTGAGGGGCTGGCCTTCGGTATATCCGTTGAGATTGCCGGGAATATACTTCCCTTCAGTGGGCAGGCTGAGGTCATCCGTCTCGATGGTAAAGGTATCTTCACCGGGGCCGGTGCTAACAAAGAATTGCTGCAAACCATAGGCCTGAAGGCCATTTGCATCCAGGCGAACTTTGTCAGCATGATTTCCAGCCACGGTATTCAAGGAGAAAGAGACTATATCGAAGAAGCTGATGTCAGCAATTTCCTGCGCTCCAGCTTTTCCGCTAATCTTATTGGAGCGTTCGCCAGCGATAATGGTGCTGATCGCTTTAGGCAGAGTCACCACCAGCGGAGCAGAGAGTTCGGTGATATAGATATACCCGGCGCCGTCGGTATCAAGAGCATTTCCTGGTCGCCCATTCCATTGAGGGGCGCCTGCCAGCGCCAAAGTACCGCTAATAGCCACGGAGTAGCCAATATAATCCTGATTGAAGGCATCGGATCCAAAGAGGGGTTTGGTAACCGTCTGAAGCTGCCAATTTCCGTTACTGAGGCCAAAGGCAAACGCACCACCTTCGTTGTCATATGTAGTGGTTGAGCCGCCAATGATCCGAGAAATCGATGTCTTATAAGCGCCTACGACCAGGATATCCTTATCAATAGCAACATCGAACCCAAAATAGTCGCCGGTACCAACCGCATAATAGGTATAAATGCCATTCAGAGATAGTTTTTGCTGCTGCTCCCAAGTGGAAGGAAAAGCTGTGCGAATGAACGTATAGGCGGCCCCGTTGAAACTATTCACGCCAGGCGCGCCGACAACCGCGGTTGCAGCGCCCGTGGTGTTCAAACTGAGGTCAACCGATGTGCCAAAAGCGTCGCCAGAAATACCATCGTTGGCTGTCAATATGCCCTGGAAATCCCAGGTGTCTGCGCCGTAGATGTATACAGATACGCTACCGGCATTGCCATTGGCAGTGGGTGCGCCGACCAGGAGCGAATTACCATCGATGGCTATGCTGCTGCCAAATGAGCCGCTCTCAGTGTGCTTGCTGTACTGTTCCCAGGCACCGCTCTTTCGCTGGTACGTATAGATGGTATTCATTCCAGGAGCGCCAACAACGGCAGAGTCCATATAGATAGCTACAGCCTGACCGAAATTCGCGCCGCTCGCCAGATCGGACGGCGCCAGGCGGGTATTCTCAACCCATTTGGAGCCAACCTGATCGAAAATATAAACGGAACCCTTGCCAAAGTTGGCATCCGGGGCGCCAATAATCAAACGTCCGCTATCAATGGCTACCGAGCTACCAAAGTCATCTCCGGTTCCAGTACCCGCGCCTTCCACCTGGTCTTTCAACGTCCAGGTTTCTGCGTTGGGGTTCTGCTCGAAGATGAAGGCGGCGCCGCGATTGTCGTATTGAGGCGCACCGACCACAGCAGTATAGCCGTCAATGGCTACGCTGGCGCCGAACTTGGCTGTGGGCAACGCAACGGGGATGGTGCTGGAGCGATACGTCCATTGCGGCCCGCGCTGACGGAAGTTGAATAGTTCTCCAGCGCTATCGGTGCCCACCAAGAAGTGTCCGGTATTTACATAGGCAACACCATGCCCAAACGCATCTACGTTGCCATCGCTGTGAAGCGTGGATACAAGCGTGCTACCTTCGTAGAGCTTGGCTTCGTTGCTTCCGGGATCACCAACTAGCTTGAAGAAACCATTGAAAACGTAACTGGCATAAGCAGAAAGCCAGTCGGCGTAGCTGCCGTTAAAATAAATATCTGTTGATGAACCGCCAGCATAATCACTTTGTCCGGTATCTGGATCCTGGCTGTCGCCCTTCAAGCTGCCATCACTCTCCAAATCTGCTCCGGCAAGCAAGGGGTTGCCGCTCGTATCGAAAGCTGTTGACCAATGCAAGTAGGTTGGATCCGTGGCATTGACCTCGTAGCGACGACCACCACTCATTCCGGGAGCGCCGATATAAACGGTATTCCCATTCAGTTCAACACTACTCCCAAAGGCAGCGTTAATCAGACCACTAAACAAGCGCCCGGTAATCGTAGTGGTTTGATTGTCTTGAAGGCGTCCATCTGGGTGCGCCCACACATAAATATCATCGGTGCGGTCATTTACGTAACCTTGATCCCCATTATTAAGCTCTAGCCAATCCGTGTAGCTCGGGTTTTCAAAGGTCTGCGTTGATGGCCCATCACTATGGTCACTATTGTCATAGATATCAACTTTCGTGCGCGGGGCGAGCTTGATTTTCTGATCATCATCTTCCCAATCGCCGTCATCATGATCGCCCAAGTAGAATTTTGTTCCATCGTAATCAGCATAGAACCAATAACCCTCTTCATCGCAGAAAAGTGCGCAATCATCGCCCTCGTGTAAACCTAATTGAGATGGGACTGACGGAATAAAGTATTCATGATCCACAACTTGATAAGACGTGGCATTGGGGTCCGGGTTGGGGTCTTCGGTTACGTTCATCGCCACGGGAACATCTTCGGTTGAGTCCATGCCCAGCCAGTTTTTGATCTCTGCATCGGTGGAGTTCGCGTCCAAGAAATCTTTGTATTCCTTTGTATCCCCATCCCCATCATCATATGACAGCATCTTATCCAGCAGCGTGCCGCCAGAAGTCACAGTAACAAAAGTTGAAAAATACAGCCCGGCATCATAGGGAATGATGAACTTTTCAAGCGACCAAGTAGCGTTGCTACCTGTATATGTGAAGGCGGCGCCCGTCTTACCCAGACTCAACTGGTGGCCAGTTTTTGGTTGTCCGCTTGAACTGATCCACAGGTTGGTGTCAGGAGCGCCAACAGCGATGCGCGAACCATCAATGGTTACGCTGGCGCCGAAGCGGCCTACGCCCGTGGGGCCAGTTATAGTTGCTGTATATGCCCAGCCTTCATCGCCACGCTGATAGAGATAAAATTTATTGGCGCCTGGAGCGCCCACAACCAAATTGTCGCCATCCTTTTCCATATCATAGCCAAATTCGCCAGATTGGGTAATGGTTTGGAGCAGACGCCAATACAGGCCTTCGTTGGTGTAAACATATATCGAATTGACACCATATGCAGAAACCAATAGTTCTTTGGTTGCCAGATCATAAATTACCTTGCGGCCAAAATTACCTTCATCACTGATGGCCTCAGCCCGATACAGTCCAATCGTCGCATTGGTGATGTCGTTGAGAGCCAGGTCGCCATTGGTTGTGTACGTACGGATCGTGCCGATACCGGCGCGGGTGATAGTATTGCTGGCATCCGTCTCGTTGAAGCCGGGCACGCCAATGATCAGTCGTTTGTCGCCTAACACCAATGCCTTGCCAAAATACTCATTCTCGGCAGGGGCGCTTGAGGCCAGATTGAGCGAGCGCGTCCAGGCCACCGGGTCGCAAGCGCCGCCGCAATATCGTTCATGCCGATAGAATACATACACCTTGCCCTGATTGGCGCTGTTCCCGTCATAATCTGGAGCGCCAACGGCTACATAATCGCCATTAATCGCTACGCTGGCACCAAAGTGATCACCAGCATTGCCTTCGTGTGTAGCTTCATCGGGGGGCAGGCCGCCATCGGCGGTCAGGCGGGCAACCATATTCCAATTGGCATCACTGCCCTCGAAAATCCAGGCAGCACCCTGCTCATTATTCTTCCCCTTATAGTTGGGCGACCCAATCACCAAACGACCGCTATTTTCCTTGAGAGCAACCGCGGCACCGAAACGCTCGCCTGTTTGCTCACTGGTAGATTTGAATGTAGCTCGCTTGGTCCAGGTATCGTTGCCATCACGTCCATATAGATAAGCTTCGCCCGTGCTGTTGGCGCTGGGCGCGCCCACCAAGACATAACCAGTTCGGATTAAGTCCAATGATGCGCCAAATTCTCCACCGCCACTAAAGCTGTTCTGCTGAGGCCATTTATTAATTAATTCACTGCTTTGATAAGTGAAGTAATAAACTGTGTTCGCACCAGGCGCGCCGACCAGAATGCGCCCATTGGTGGCATCCACATCAACGGCAGTGCCAAATTTATAATAGGAGCCGCCGCCCCGCAATTTCCATTCCTGAGTCCAGGCGCCGTTTGCAAATCGGTAAATATAAACCGCACCGGTATCGTATCCCCGATTGAGATCTTGCGGCGCGCCAACCAATAGGAGTGCGCCATCAATTGCCACGGAACGGCCAAAGCCCATGCCGCCGCCCGATAAACGGTCATCGGGATATAGTTTGGCCTGCTCGATCCAGTTATCGCCGCTGCGAGCATAGACGAAGACCACACCGGAGATTTCACCCACCCGATCGGCGCCGACCACCAGGATATTGCCATCCAAACTGAGGGCGAGCGCCTGCCCATAGGAACGAGGTTCTGGTGAATTGATCCCGGCCAGCTTGACCTGCTGTCGCCAACTGATAACGCCATCAACCGTCACAGAATGCAGCACCAGGTTGGTCAGGCTCAGATCGGCCAGATCGATAGTTTCAATCGCCAGATCGCTGAGCGCATCGGGCATGCTCACCGTAAAACCAGCCAGGCCATGCACCACTAACGGCTCCAGTCCGGTGAAGTTGAAGGTATTGCCTTTAACGATGACCGTGCCCGCTCGTGAAACTGTGCTGCTGGGGGTGTAGCTGCCGCTGGAAACTCCGTCACCGGCAAAGCGCAGGGTGTCGCCCTCTGCGCCGTTCGCACCACCATTGAAAACAATATTACTGATGGTGGCATTGGGGGCAGTGTTGCTGAAATCAACAAAAACCAGGTCGTCACCGTCATCGCCATTTAGTGTGACTGTCTCTAACGCCGTGACATCATCGGAAATGTTGAAAGTGTCGTTGCCACCAGCCGCATCCACTCGCAGAGGCATTTCGAAGGAACCGCCGCTCAAACGGAAAACATCATCGCTTTCGCCCAACAAAACTCGCAACTCGGCATGGCGTACGTTAATATCCATCTCCATGACCAGCCTGGTGGGGTCAGCGACAACACCCATAGATACCGAGCCGAAAGCCGACATTTCGCTGAGGCTATTATCATTGAGCAATGCCCGGAAATCGGTCAGCCAGGTTACTGTTTGCTCTGGGAATAACTGGGCAAATGACCTGGCAATAAAGGAAAGTGTATTGGCTTCCTGGCTGGCAGAATGATCAAAGTGGACCGCATCATCACCATCGCCGCCATCAATCATCACACGGATATCAAGTCCTTCGAGGGAATCGTTATCTTCCAGATAGATATTGTCATCCCCGCCCCCGGCGTTGATAGCAAACACAGAATTGGTGCCGCCCAGCGGATCCAGCTCGAGGTGGGTACTCTTTAAGAAAATATCATCGGCCCCCAGTCCCGCGCTCAACGAAACCTGTTCGACGGTTAGATAAATGACATCGGCGCTGCCAGAACGCTGCAAAGTGGTTTCGTTGATCGGCAGGTTTATCGTTTGGGTCGGGTTATCAGGATCGGGAATCTGAATATTGCCAGTAATCGCCGTGCTGATCGTATAGGTATTGTCATCCACATCGCCCTGATCGTAAAAGAAAAGCCTGTCGTTGGAATAGGGCAGCTCGCCCTCGATCATCAATTTGCCCAAAACATCATCCAGGGAATTGGCAGCGTTCCCAACATAAACATCATCGAAACCGCCAGCCATCTTCAGAGTGGTAGTCAGGAAGGCGGGTGTGCCGTATACCCTGAAGGTATCGTTCTGTTCGCCAAGATCAATTTCCAGTTTTTCGGAAGTGTCGCCAAAATTGACCGAACCGGTGATCCCCAGGCCTGTAACATAACCGTTGATAAACTGGCCGCTGTTGGCTTTGTCGTCGCCGCTATCGTTGATAATGACAAAGTCTTCGCCCGCATCACCATAGATATAGGTCGATCCGGCGATGAAATCCACCCGCCGCAAGGAGGCAGGATTCAGGCCAAAGGGGGTTGCCTCCACTCGAACGGTATCATCACCATCACCAGTGTGAACAAATAACTGTGTTCCTGCGACACTGTCAATGAAAAAGCGATCAGCGCCGCTACCCAAAAATACATGAACTGTCTCGGTAGACGTTGTGAGCGAGCCGTCCGCTCCCAAAACACCATAAAAAATACGGGCCTCAGCGAGATTATTATCAGCCATATTCAGGCCGCTCAGCCCAATGGCGGTCATCTGTCCGCAAGCCCAATCAGTATCAATATCGGCAGCACAATCGGCGTTATCAGCCTCGTTATGCGCCCAAAGGGTATCCGAGCCACCCTCGCCGTGGAAGGTAAGCACACCATCGATGTCGGCAAGCAGATCGGCCTGGTTGCCAACTTCTAAAAGATCGTTGCCATCCCCACCATAGACTGTAGCCGAGACACCGACAGGAATATCTCGAACAGCAAATTCGTCGTTGCCTGTACCGAGCTTGATATGAATTTCTTCGACGGTGGCGTACTGGACGCTGCCGCCAGTTGACATGGTCATCCCGGTGATGGTAGTGCCTGCGAAAAGGCCGCTCGTAGTGGTTGCCCCGGCGAAGATATACAGGCGGTCTTTGTAGCCGCCATTCCCGGCTGTATTGCCAATAATATTCAACTTGCCTGTGATTCCGGTCAAATTGCCGCTCAAGGTGCCGAAAGTCGAAATCGTATCGTCATAGACACCATTGATGGTGAAACTATCCCGGCTGGCCTGGCTGGCGACAAAATATTTATCGGCGCCTACACCGCCGTAAACGGTCAGGTTGCCATCAGCCCCCTGAATGAAGAAACGGTCGTCGCCGGGACAGGGATCATTTTCGGCATCGCACACCGGCGGGGTGATATTGCTGATATTGTCCTCAGCAGTATCCCCGTTGAGCGTAGTCGTACCACCATGATCCTGGAAGATGATGTAATCCATCCCCGCGCCGCCGTAAACCTGGAGTTGGCCGCCTGAACCCGAATTTTTCACTGTCAGTATATCGTTTCCGCCGCCGCCTTTGACGGTGGTATGCGTGCTGCCATGCGTGGTTTTGACGGTGAAATCATCCTGCCCTGTTCCCAGGGTGATGATCAACGTTTCGGCATCGGCGCCTGTCTGGTTATAGGTGATCAGGCCGCCCATGCCAGTAATTTCTTGAGCGGTCAAGTCGCCGCTAATTCCGGCAGCGGCTTCCACCGCTCCAGGACCGACATCGAGGGTATCAGCACTTACCCCCATATCAATCCATGTCTTTGCAGTGGTGCCGCGCACCGTCAGTGTGTTCGCTCCACTGCCCAGTTTGACATCCAGATTTTCGATCATGCCATCGAAACGATCGATAGAGATGCTTGACTTCTCCGACATCCCCAGGCCAGTCAATGTGGTCAGGTTGACGTTGAAATCATCAATCCAGGTATTTTTCAGTGCGCCATCTTCGTCATCAACATCCGAGGCATCGTTGACATAAACCCAATCGTCGCTGCCGCCACCGTAAATCACTATCACAGCATCAATGCCTTCCAGATTATTCAACTCGACTTTGTTGCTGGTGTCGTCGGTATCCTGGTAATCAACGTACATGGAACTGGAGTAGCCGGCCTTAAAACTGCTGGTGGCATCGAGAATAATATCATCCGCTGCTTTTAAATGTACCTGACCGCGTGATGAATCGACCGCGCCTAATAGTATGGAGCCGGAAATTTCAGTCAGTTCGATATACCCGGTGGTGCGCGCCCACAGCTTTCCGCCTGCAGACAACTTCATATTACCTTTCACCGTGATCCAGACCTCGTGCCCGCCAGGGCCGTATAACAGCGCCGAGTTGATGATGATGTCCTTCCCAGCGCCATTCTCGATCAGTGTGAAATTATAAGCACTGGCCGGGCCTGTTTCAGACTCCCAAGTCCAGGAAGTTCCGCTTGCTTTGCGGGTGATATGCGAACTGCCATTCAGCAGCAGTTGGATCGTACCGCCAGATTTCATCTGTTCGACAGCTACGGTGATGTCCTGATCGTCCGGGTCGTAGCGGCGGGTGCCACTGGCCAGATAAATATCATCTCGGGCTTCGGCCTTCAAGGTGGGTTCAATACTCTGCCCGTCAGCGTTCTCGAACTGCACCATCTCCAAATTAATGAAATATGGGGTTGAGTCTTGACCGACCTTGCCTTTTTTGGCCTCCAGGGTAAGTTGATTCGTGTGTAGTTGAACTTTGGTACCATCCTCGACTTGCAGGATATCGCCCAGACCGTTCTGAATCAACGTGCTGCCGTAGGGGTTAATGATCTTGCCCGCCAACCGAATGGGCGATTCTTCTGTCCGGGTAGTCGTAGTATGTTTGATGATCTCTACAGAAGTTTCTTCATATTCTGTAGGTTTGAAATCGTACTCGAATTCAAAACCAGCTGCATCCCACGATAAATAATGACCTACGACAGGGGAACTGGGATTTTGGATAATAAAGGGCAGATCAATGGCGACTGGATTCGTAGACGTAGCTGAGAGTTTGAATTTATTATCCTGCTTGTCAAAGACATAGTAGGTTTTACCAACTTCAAGCCCGCTAATAGAATCATCAATTTCATCCCCGGTGGTTCCATATACCAGCGCCTGACCATTCACAAACCCATGACTATTGATGTTGATCCAATTGTTTTCGGCATCAAAAGTAAAACCGGCATTTTTGGTGCCCCACATGAGGTAATGGCCGGGCTGCAGATTATTCTCAGCCACCAGACTCAAATCAACGGGAGTGCCACTAAATTCCTGAGAAATCTTGAATTTATCTTCCTGGGCCTGAACAACAAAATACTGTTTGCCAACCGCCAAACCAGCGAGCACTTTATCGGCTGTAAGATATGTGAGCATCTGCCCATCTTTGAAGCCATGATCTTCGATGGTGATCCAGTCATCACTATCATAAGACAGCGTGACGGTCTCGAATGTAATATCCGGTTGATCTCCGCGGTAGATCACATCGATATTATTGACCGTCAGAGGCAGCGTGTTGTCATCATAGACCGTGTCATAATAATGTTCGATCTTGACATACTCGAAAGCAAATTGCAGCCGGGCCTTGTCCCCTTTAATAACCCCAACACCGGAATCATCCAGGTCTGCGTGGGTGATCTGATTGACATCTAATTTGATTGCGCCGCGATTATCATCGTTGAGTTCGATATCGCCAACGTCAAAACCCTTGCTATGGTCTGATGTGTTGTAATCCACCATCTGGGCATACTTGCTGCGGTAGATGCTTCCATTTTGGTACCAGATTATGTGCGGGTTCGAGAAGATGACAATATCGGCTTGAAGATTGATCTCGCGCTTGGGGGCCAGCTTGCCTTCCTTATCCTCCGGCCCGCCAATCGCATCCAAATCGACCTCGCGGCGATACTGTACCAGAGTGGTACGGGCAGCAATGCTGAGATCGCGGGTGATCAACGTGACTGTTTCAGGGAGATCCACCAAAGCGGAAGTATTGACATGATTCCTGGCCAGGGCTTCTCCGCCGCCGATGGCAATGCAAACCGAGTCCGATTGGGCATCGGTATCCAGCGCTGTGTGTTCAGCGCGGATTTCAAGGGATTCTGTGCCGGTGATTTGGTTATTGATACCAAGCATAACCTGGGTTTTTTCCGTAACATCCAGGATAGCATCGCTGTTAGAACCGCCAACCACGCCATAGGTGCGCGCGTCGGCCCAAACTTTTCCCTTGATCTGCGGGGATTCTGCAATTAATTTGACCTTGTTCCCCTTCAAAGAAATATTGGGGTCGGTCTTTACTTCGGTGACAGCATCGGGAGCGCCGACTTTCAGGGTAGCGCCTGCTTCCGAGCCTGATCCTACCCCCCCGCCAATGGCATCGGCGGTGACTTCGCTTTCGATAGAGGTTTGCGCCAATGCGGTCAGCGTCCCACCTGCAGTGATATTGGTATTCGTTTTCACAGAGACGCGGGTCACATAATCAAAAGAAACCTCAGCATCGGCGAACATCGCGCCAATTACACCGCCGCCCCTGGCATCGCTATCCGAATCAGCTTTGTGAACCGACTTGGCGCTTAAAGTAATATCTTCACCGGCATTTAGCACGGCGTTCATGCCAATTTGAACGCGGGTGTGACTATTGATATCCGTTTCCGAATAGAGCGGTGCAATCGCAGCCCCACCAACGGTAATACTGCTACTTTCAGAATCGGCCTCGTGTTTGGCCTCAGCTGTGACAGAAATATCACCTGATGCCGTAATCTCTACATCATTGCCTATCGCGGCATCCACCTCGACATCCAGCGAAGCATCCGCATCAGCACCATTTCCGGCCAGTAGGCCACCGCCCGAAGCCATAGCATCTACCAGGGTCTTCCCGCCATCCTTGTTGTGGGAAGCTGCCACTGTCACATCGCCGCTGCTGGCATTGATGACAGCCGCCTGCCCAATGGTAGCACCGATATCCAGGGTTACACTGGCGTACGCAATCGAGACCCCCGCCGCTACCTGGGTAGACACGGCAACTCCCCAAACGCCAATATCGACATTGGTTTGGGCCAGCGCCTGCACGATAATATCCCCACTGGCAATGATCTGAACACTATCGCCAATTTGAGCCTGAACGTCCGAAGTAATATCCACGAGACCAACATTGGCGGTAAGCCCGACGGCCATGCCTGCCGAAACGCCCCAGGCATCTACTTCAATATCATATGCTGCATCAGCCACAACATTGACATCGCCAATCGTAGCCCCGGAGGCTTTGCCAATCTTGGTATTATCGCCGATATAAGCAAGGGTATCGCCACTGGCATCAACTTTGACGATAGCAGCGCCTGCCGAGATACCGCCAACAGAAACATTGGGGGCCAGCGCTTCGACGATCACGTCGCTTTCTGCTTTGATCTTTAGCGCGGCGCCCTGTTTGATTTGAGTTTGGGGGCTGCCAACAACGTAGGCCTTGACATCACTATCTTCATTGATGATCGCCACAGCCGCACCAAGAGCCGTACCGCCGCCGGTACCTACAAAGGATGTTAAATCGAAATCGACATGCAGTTGGGCGCTCAAGCTGACCGCGCCAGTTGCGTCTTCCAGGCCTGCGCTGATACTGACCCCAGAGCCAATAAAGGCTGTCACCGGTGTATCATTGTTCACGATCCCGACGCCAAACCCCACGCCAATGCCGCCAACACCAATGCCGCCTACTTTGGATACAAACTGTGTGTGTTCGCGAGCATCAATATCCACATGGCGGCCAGCATTCACAATGATATTCTCAGCCATAAAAGCGCTGGTACCTCTGGGTAGCGTGCGCAGGGCATTGACTACATCTTTGTTCACCTGGCTGCTGACCACATCCGAGGGAACGGCGGATTTGGTTTTTGTATCCACTGTCGCGGCTGTCGAATTCACCCGGCTTGTATTATTGTCCCCAAGGTCATTTTCGGGATCATTGAAATTATCCAGCATGGTAGCTTTCGAGGTAATATTTGTGAGTTGGCTGTCTGAAGAGGTTGCTGTAGCGTTTTCATTCTCATCGTTGAGGGCATTATCTGATGAACCCTCAGATGAATATGTACTGTCCATATTCCCACCCAAAGTGTACACACCCACCGAACCGGCAATCCCTGCGCCCCCAGCGCCGACACTGACGATTACCGTTTCGATATCTCTGGTAGCCAGCGCATTAACGTGTATATCTCGTCTTGCATTGACGTTTCCAGCGATATACGCTGTGGTGTCGTTGCTCTGCACGAGGATATCAATCGCACCCGCGATACCAATCGCACTTGCTCCCAATCCGCCGATGATACCATACAGGGTGAATTCGTTAACTGCAGTGACATAAACATCTTGCAGCTTACCTGCCCCGCTGTTAATGCTATTTATCACTGCGCTGGCAGCAATATAGGCCAGGGTGTCTGAGTCGATTACGATCACATCAACCACACCCCCGATGCCGAGGCCCTCTTTGGCAATTGCGACGCCCCCAGCCACGATCAGCGTCCAGACATCCTCCTTAGAATAAGCTTCTACTACCAGGCCATGCACATCATTGGCTTGCAACAACTTCCAACTCGTATCAAAATCCCCGTTATATGGCTTCAGGTTGGCGGCTGAATTGCCTAAAGCTGTCACTTTAGCCCCGGTGGCGATATACGCCCGGGTGTCTTTTTCGATGATGGTGACACCCACGCTCACGCCCACGCCGATTCCCGAAAGGCCACCAACGATGGCGAGAGAACCAATGATTGTGTCGACTTCTGTGGCATCAGCGGCTGCAATCCGAATATTGCCGCCCGCAGTGACAATGGCATCCTGATCGATGTATGCGTGGGTGGTGGTATCTAACAGGAATATCAACACAGCGCCGGCTCCACCGGCAGCAACCTGACCGCCCCCACCTGCCAGAGCTACAGCCAACGAGAGCAATTCTTCTGATGCATAGGCCGCGATGACCATATCGCTTTTCGCGGATACTTTCGCAGTTTTGCCAACAAATGCCTTGGTAGTGGTATTCACAACACCCACAAATATGGCTGGCGAAATTGCTGCGCTGGATTGCCCACCTGAAATGGCAACCCCGCCGCTAAATCCTTTGAATGAATAATCGTTGCCCGCCACGACCAACACGGATTGATCTCCATTGGCCCCTTCAGCTTGATTGACCAGCGCTTCGTCATCGATGTAGGCCAGCGTATCAACCGTCATCACATTGACGGTCGTGGAGAATTGGATCGCAGCAGCAGTTTTTCCACCCGAAATACCAACACCCGCACTCCAGGCAGCCAGATCATCCTGATTGACAGCGCTGACAGCAACCCCTTTGAAACCCGTCACTTCCCCGGCTGTAACGATTCGCTTATTGGAATAATCGTCGTTTTTAACTTGATCCTTGCCAGGAGGGCTGGGTGATGGCACTTGGCCCTCTTCCTGGTCATCGATAACGCCCAAAGGATCTGGAATCAGCGTCTCGACAAATTCGCCTGTCTTTACTGATATGCCATCATTATGTTTGGAGAGAGCATCGACCTGGGCGCCCTTACCGATATAGGCTTTGATGGTCTTCGTGAAAATGGGTACGCTGACTGACGCAGCAATGCCGACTGCGTTTTGACCACCGCTGATCCCTACTGCCCCTGCAATCATGTCGATCTCGGTGTCATCTTCAGCAGAAATTTTGACACTGCCAACCGCAGTAACTTTGGCCCCGTTCAATGGTGTGCTATTGACTGTCTTTTGGCCTTCGATATAGGCTTCAGTTGTCAGCGTGTAGACGGAAACCCCAACACTACCAGCGATACCGATGGATTTCCCCAAACCAACTGAACCAGAAATCGAAATTACTTCTTCTTTCGAGATGGCTTCGATGACGACATCCCGACGCGCGTCTACCTCAGCCCCTGCTTCTATTTTTGCCCTGGTTGTCTTTGAAACAATTGCTACATCAACCCCCGCTCCAATGCCCCCCTTCATGCCCAACCCCACACCCCCACCGACACCGATCAGATAGGTGTCATTTGCCGCACGCACGATCACACTTTGGTCATCGCCCGAGGATGAATTATTCTGTTGGTTGATTTTAGCGCCCGACTGGATATAGGCCAGAGTGGTTTCTGATAACACACTTACCGAAGCTGAGCCAGCCACACCTATCCCGCCAGGTGCCCCAGAGCCGCTCACGGCGTATGAATCATAATCCTGGAAAGCAATCGCAGCCACAACCAGTCCGTTGAATTTCTGTGTGCTTTTCTTGCCGTTTTTCTTGCGCCCGGTCAAAACATCCAACCCGGAACCATTGCCGCGTGCAACTAGAGCAATATTCTCTCCGAGATAGGCCACCGTATCATTATCAGTAACCAGAGTCGAATTGGCGACACCAATCGCGGTATTTTGCCCATCGAAGGCGATGTTCCCGCCCAGGGTCCAGGTATCCGCATCGTTGTAGGCTGCCACCAGGACGCTACCATCGATAACAATAGGTTGGATCCCCTTAAGGTAAGCATAAATATCATTACTAATAATATTGATAGAGAATGAACCGCCCTTGCCAGAGCCGCCCGCGCTGATCGATTGGATGGTAGCCTCCTCCGAGGCTTTCACAACCAAATCGCCTGACGAGGTGGTGGTTATCTGCGAGCCGTCAATATAGGCTTCAATATCATTGGTAATCACATTAACGCCCACAGCCAGGCCAAAAGCGCCTGATTTAAGCGAAATCGCCACGTTACCCGACAGGGACTTGATCGCCGTTTTATCATTGGCGCTCACTTCGAGCGGTCCCGAAAGCGCCAACTTGCTGCCATTAGAGATATGAGCATCGACATTATTGTTGACGATATTGACTGAAACGGAACCGGAAATACTGGTGCTTGTCAGCGAAATTGCGCCAGCAAAAGACAACGTATAAATGCGGGCTTCTTTCGAATTGGCCTTCACTTGCGCGCTGGCAGCGCTGAATTCACTATTTTCGATGAAGGCATCCAGATCATTGCTGATCTGGTTCCAGCCCACTGAAGCGCCGAAACCATATCCTTTCAGTCCTATTGCCAGCGCACCAGCGAAGGAATAAATTGTAGAGCTGTCTTCAGCCAGCAGACCAACAGCGCCCATCGCGCCGGAGGAAACCCGCTTCATATTCGATAACGAGGCTTGAGTTTCGTTGTCAATGATATTGATCGTAACGGTACCCACGGCAGTCGATTGTGAAACACCCAAGGACACCGCGATGCCAAAGATGACACTTTTGTTTACAGCCTGGATGTCCAAACCACCAGTGATGTTCAGGATGTTAGTTTGGGTTGATCCTGTGATTATTGCCGTAGTCGTGTCATCGATGATGTTCACTCCAATAGCTGCGCCAAAGCCCTTTGAGCCGCCCAGGCTAACAGCGCCGCCGATCGCCACCATGCGGGCATTATTCCCAGAGATAACCGAGGTGCTTCCAGCCACGACCAAATTGGCAGCTTCAACATATGCTTTGCTTATCAGATCGATAATATTGATAGAAACTGAACCGCTGACATTATTGCCCTTCGCGCGCGCCGAACCTGAGCCACCCGCGCTCAACGAGAATAGCCAACCATCGGTATTCGCCTTGACTAGCAGTTCGCCACCAACAGTGGCTGGGGCATTCTTGATATAAGCTTCGGTTGTCAGGTCGAGTTCATTCTTGCTTAGCGAGCCTGCGATTCCCGTTGAGGAGCTGGAGCCGCCTTTAACACCAAGATTAAACGAAGCAGCGCCAGAAACAGCCAGGATATCTGTATCGTCAACTGCTTGAAGCGAGAGCTTACCAGAGACAGATATTTCCTCGCTGGTATTGATATATGCCCGTGTGAGGTCAGTCACGGTATTGAAAGAAATATCCCCGGAAATGGTGAAACCGCCTGAACCGCTAGCGTTTGATGTTTGCGACACAGATGATGATATCTGTTGTGTTTCCTCTGCCTTTTCAGAAATATCGGTGAGTTTACCCAAGGTATCATCTGATGTCTCGCTGTCAGACAAGGTCGACATTGTCTCGGTCTGGTCATCCCCTGTGGGGGTAGAATCTTCGGGGGTTTTGATCGCTGCGGCCAACGAAAAAGCGTATAAAGCGCCGTCGTTCTTAGCAGAGACATCCAGTTCGCCGGTGATGCCAGATAATTTGACAGTGCTGCCATCCAACTCGCCTACGGCGGCTTCGGTTGTGCGGGTTATATCGTTGACCGTGATGGATGCCCCAATGCCTTTGCTTTTGGTCAACACCACCGCGCCAGTGATGCCGATATGCAAGGTAACATCTTCTGCGTACACCTTCACCATACCGCCGCTGATCTCTGCGCTGCCTTTGATCTGAGCACGGGTTGTGTTGTCGATTAATGAAACAGAGACCGTGCCACTGATTGACCATTTCTTGGCCGAAGCTCCCGATTGGGCGAAAATAAAGTTCGTGGCATCGGTTTGCGCTTCCAGCTCCAGACCGCCATTATCACCCGCGTCCGTGTGTAATTTCACGCCGCTTTCTATGGTCGCCAGGGTATCATTATCCACGTAAATAGCAAAAATTGCCCCACCAAGTCCACCTTTGCTGCCGCCGCTGCCCGCGGGATTATACAATTCGCTCGGTGTCCAACCCTTTTTCTTCGTATTTGTTGCAGAGTCAGCCTTTCGAGGTTTGGCATTCAACAGTCCGCCTGGATCGAGGCTGATGCCGAAGACGCCAGCCATGTTGACGAACTGCATTCGGCTGAACGCCAGGACGCGCACCTTCTGATCTACGGGCTTGTTGTTGTAGGTACTATTCTGATATGCTGCGTCCTGGTTGATGTGCGCATTTTCTCCGATCGTCGCCTCAACCTGATTCTCAAGGATAATGATATTGAATGAGCCCGCAATACCGGTAGTGCCGCCGGAGCTGGTGGTGCGTGCCCAGGAATTGAATAAATTATTCTGTATACCCAGTGTGCCATCAAGGAAACTCGTCCAACTGGATATCTTCTGCCAGCCTTCTTCATTAGCCACAGTATCATCGGCGCTGGCCGCCCGGCGTTTCTTGCGTGAAGTACCAGTAGACTTCTCGAAATATTCCCCAATGGAACGGGCAGTACTCAGGAAGGGATATTGCGCTTTAGCAAATACATCCAATCCACGGCCTGCATCTGCCCGTCCGCCACCGGCAATATATGCCTTGACAGCATTGTCAAAAACACCCAGCGCCAACGCAGCAGCTATCGTTGTGCCTCCATCTGCTTTATCTTTGGCAACGTCCGCCTCGGCAAGCATCTGGAAGCGATGTTCCAGGGTGGCTAAAACTTGCACATCCAGCGTACTCTTCAAAACAGCGTTACTGCCAACTTCCGCCAGTACAGCATGGGCACCAATTACAATGGACGCCGCAGCCGCAGCCCCAAAATCGGAAGCGCTGGCATCCTTGAAGAATGGGCTTTTCCGCAGCTTATCGAAACCACTACCTTCCTGAATAAGCTTGTCACGAATTTTGCTTGCCAGTGTAGCTGCGCCTAATTCCTTGTCTGCGAAAAGATCCCAACCCGTTGGCTTACCACCCGTCTCAGAGGCCGTCCCGGCCAATTCCTTAACGTTCAAATCGGCGATGATACCGATGCCCTGCGAATTACCATTATCGATAAAGTGTGCAGAACCGCTAGCCTCATCCTTATCCAAGTCTATGGGATCGATATATTCCACCCTATTATAATTATCGGTAAGCACAATATGGTGGTCATCCAGGACAACCACATAATAGGTCTCACCATCCTGCAATCCACCAATCGGTGTATCGGGCAAGGCTGCCTGCTGAACATAAGTCAGATAATGAGTCTCGCCACTGGCGCCCGTTTGTAGGTCTACCGCAGCGCCGTTCTGAGTTGCAGCCAATTGAATATAATCAGCATCCACAACCTTGACATAATATTCGGCCTTGTCCACCAAGCCGCCAACCGGCGTTCCGCTGTTGGCCTGGTAGGTTATCTTCTGCCCATCTTGCAATTTATGGCTGCGCAGTAAAATGCGGTCGCCTGAAATATCAATGACATTATCAAGGCTGGTGTCTGCGGCGTCATATTGGGTTTCGGGTTTGATGGTCAGGTTTTGGTTGACATCATAGCTGAAGGTTTTGGACGAGTCGACATGATACACCACCGCATCGCCATCCAAAAAACCGTGATCGGTTACTTTGATGCTATCCCACTCCCCAACAACAGCATCCCGCGCATTGAAGGTCGCCCGATTCCCGGAGCCAGCGCCTAATAAGTATTGCTCCGCGGTCACTCCATCGCTGGATGTCAGATCAACAACAGCGCCGGCCACAACCAGCGAAAGTTTGAATTTATCATCGGCAGGATTATCATCAATAACATAATAATCCTGACCGTGTATCAAGCCGCCAACCACTTGCTCCAAATCGGCGCTAACATAGGTGAGTTTCTGGTCATTGGTAAAGCCATGCCCGCTGATGGCAATACTGTTATTCTCCGTATCGATATTGGAAGGCAAAAATTCTGTTCCGGTGTACTCTGTCAAGGAGTGGATTGCGCCCTCATTGACACGAGTATCATCCAGATCAATCGGTTTGTCTGTACTCAAGAAAAAGTAATCTTTATCCAAAACCAGGAAATAGTATTCACCCCCATCATCCAGGCCACCAATGGATTTGTAATCGCCGATACCATTCATAGTGATCGGGTCATAGGCCCGGTACGTAAAGGTAGTCCCCCCTGTAGAAAAGCCGTGATCCGCTGCATAGATGGTGTTCTTGTCATTATCTACATCACTGCTGGGGTTGATAATGACCGCGGCCCCTGGCGCGCCCTTGGCAGTAATTTTCCCATCAACGGTGGTTTTAATATCCGAGTTGGATATCACCAAACCAAGGGTAACTCCCAAAACAGCGGAATCGCCGTAAAGCGCATAGGATGCTGAGGCTTCGGGATTATTGTTCCCTAACGCCATAAGGTTGACATTGCCCTCCGTGCTTTCGATCTCCACCCCAGTAGCCGCGGTTGTATGGGCTACCAGATCTGTAATCACTATGGCAATCGAAACCGTGCCTTTACTGCGATTTTCACGAGCAATGGTGATTGTGGTTAACAAGGCCGTAGCATCGGCATTGGCGATGACAGTAATATCTTTCTTGGCAGTAATCTTGACGCTATCAGCGAGGGTGACTTTGGCGGTAACACTGGCCATGCTGAAAGCGATGCTAAATAAACTGTTCGAGACCTCATTGGATGCATCTGCCTTGGCATTGCTTTTTATGTAGACCCCACTGTTGGCTTCAATTATGCTGTTGCCCTTAATGGTAATTAAGGCATCCGCTTCGCGACCCTGGAAGGCAACCGGCGGGGTGAAGTCCGTTCCCAGAAGTAAAGTAGAGAACAGCTTGGCTATGCTGATAATATTGAAATCATCATAAAGGTTTTTGGTAATCCGAAAAACATTTGCATAGACGACATAGGTAGTAATGGTAATATCATCCCCCTTGATGGTAACGTTATTTAATTCTATAGTGGCTTTATCCCGGAACCAACCATTTGTACCCATCCAGGCAAACAAACCTTGCAAAAACTCGCGCCCCTCGCCATCGATGCTGCCCAGACTTTCGTCTCTGGCCTCTAACAGGATATCCCCTGCGAGCTTATCGCCAGTAGCATGCGCTAATAATTGCGCTCCTGAGCCAACTGTAATTTCAATACCCTTTAGATGAATATCGCCCGAATCCTCGATCGAGTCGTCTGTAGCATGATTGCTGCCACTAATCTTTCGGGTGCTAATCACAACACCACTGGCAACAATCACTTCTTCAGCGGCGACTTTGAAGCTACCACCGCCCAAACTTACATTTCCGGCAATATTTACTTTATCCCAACCATCGCCATCTTTGGTTTCATAGTATAGACCGAAGGTATCACTAAATTTCTTTTCCTGTTCGAGGATTCTGGCGTCGATGTCCAGCGATACGCCGTCGGCAACCATTTTCGTAACGGTAATATTGTCATCACCGCTTCCTCCGCTGATTTTGAGAATCTGCAACTCATCGGCAGCATAGGAAATATTAATGTTGATCGTATCATCTCCGCCAGCGCCATCCACGGTCACGTTTTTCTTGTTGGCAAAGGTGATATCTTCGAAATTATCTCCCTGCACTTTGGTGGTCTGGAAACCATTCACAGTTCCACCATCGACAATATTGATGGTATCGGCTGCGCCCGATAGCGTTGTGGGGAATGTGATATTGGTAGCCAAGGTAGTATCAATGATCGGTTCGATATTGGTGTAGATCATACGCGATCCATCGAAGTCCACCGTGCCTGAACTAGGGCCAGATGCCTGATAGTTAACCGTTTCGAACTCGCCCCCCTGGAACTGCATGCTATCAAAACCATCGCCGCCATTATACGCAATCAGCGCATCGGTAGGGTCATCATCCAGCACAAAATCGATCACCAGCAGATCATCACCGGAACCACCATCAACTTCTACATTGCCATGACTGCCATGAACGGTGATCTCATCATCACCTTCTTCGGCCTGGATTTCAACCTGACTTGAACCCTTGAGTTCTATATCAATTTGGTCGTTCTGGACAGTTCCATTGATAATAATGTCGGTGGAGTCATCCAGGACGATGGTCTGTATAATTGTGAAGTCCAGCAATGATATGGATTGAGAGTCTACAATCTGAACAATGCCAGCGAGTGTGGTTGTCTGGCCGTTAGCAGCGCCTTGCAAAATTAGGCCAGCCATATTACTTAGTTGAATATCTTCATCATATATTCCACCCTCTATATATAGTGTTCCATCATCTGGGGTCAGACTGCCAGCAACCGCGTTCAAAGCATCCTGAATCGGAGTTGCTGAAACTTGGCAATTGGGATCATCCGAACATTGCCCACCTTCGGGCAGGAAACTGTGTTTGACACCGCCAATGTAAAAATATGGATCAGGAACCAAAAGGGCGGGCACAGGATCAACCCCAGGGGCTGGTTCATCATCATCTTCGATTTGGGGCGCTTCGACTTCGGCATGGTTTTGTTCATCTTGCTGAAGCTCCGCATCTACCTTGGGTTCAACCTCAGCGCCTGACATGCCTTCATCCGGGAAGGACGAATCGACATTTGGCTCGATTGACTGCTCTTCCATACCGGTGGGTGGGTCTGCAACTGCTGCATCCGATTCTTGTTTTGTTTCTCCCGGCGCTTGAGTTTCGCTATCCCCCTCAAGGTCAGTTGTGTTGTCTTGTTCAGTATTCCCTTCTACAACATCGTTGAGGATTTCATCTTCTTCAACGACTGGCGTTGGTGGAGCATCTCCGTCCCCTGCAAACACTACTCCCTGGGGAATCCAAAGCGCGCAAAAAATTAGGAGCATTCCGGCTATTATTCTAATTCCTAATGTGTGTGCGTGTTTTTTAGCGGTCACTACATCGCCCAAGAGCTTTGATGAATATTTAGTGAAGTTTATTGAATTCACTGACTATCATATTCAATAATGATATTGATGTCTGTCGTACAAATATGACAAATCTTGTAGTTATAGAAAAACCTGCCCTAAGGCAGGTCAATTACCCTTATAAATGCGGAATATCAAGCTTAACCCCCATAGCTAGCGCCCCCGGTGCGACTCGAACGCACAACCTACGGCTTAGAAGGCCGGTGCTCTGTCCATTGAGCTACGGGGGCAGAACTTTATTTACATTCGGGGCAAGGGCGAATTCCCTTGTAGACACGCACGCCAGAGATCGTGCGCAAAACCGTATTTGCCGGGCGGTTCAGGCGTTCAGCCAGATCGCGCGCCGATAAATGCATATTGCCGTTTGCCAGAAACAAGCGAAAAACTGATTCCACCATAGATGTGCGCTCGGTAATAAAATTATCTGTTTTCGCACAATGGCTAATAAGAGTGTGCTGCAGGCCATCCACGCGCTGAACTTCAGCGGTTTCGGGGTCTACCCAATCAACCTGTGCATCTCCATCCACTTCGGAAAATGTATTCTGATGCTCCGGGCACAAGGAACTCTTCAAATGGATGCGCCATTCATGGTCGTTTTGTTGCCACCAATTAAAATCAATATGAAAAGGTGTATCTAAAGTTGGTGTGACCAGACTGTAGCGTTTCGATTCAGTCACTTAAAAAACTCCTTCTCTTCAAGCTATCAAGATTTTCCTTGCTTCTCAGGAACCCGCCGAATCATCAAAACGAAAATGTAAATCACCCACATGCACAAACCAGGGGCGCGATGCCAATAAAGTCATGACCGGTCCCGGTGGACAGCGCCGAACAAGATTGACCGCCGCATACAATTCGGTAACATGGACGTGATTCTGTGGATTCAATTTGGTTAACTCGCGGGCAACATCAGCAACTACGCGTTCAAAGGGCAGAGGGCGCTTTTGGCGTTTTTCCCAGAGGGAATCCAATGCTTTGATATCAGGGATCATGACACCCATACGCTCATCATATACTGCGCTAACCATTTGTTTAAGTGTGGCAAAAACGATGCCGCCGTCTGCGCCAACCAACACCGTCCGCACCCAATCTCTGCGAGAGCGCTGTGCCTCAACATCGACAACAACTTCGCCTTTATTTTGACCGGCTCGGACAATAACGATGCTTCCTGGCATCAATTCGCGATCGCGATACCATTTTTCAAGACCAAAAACATAACCGCCTTTGCGAACCACCCATCCCGGGAAATTTTCCCCGGTTTCGCCATCAATCAGTGTAAACAAAATCCGCGGCGCTTCGTAAGCCGTAGGAAAAAGTGCGCCAATCCGACGCGTCAGTGGGAGCGTGCCCGCACGCCAATGGGCATACAGCAAGGGTATTGCAACATCGTGCTTTGCGTCGGCACGGGCATGATTTTCAAGCGCCCACTCATCATCGAGCCGCTGTTCCAGTTCGAGCATTTCTGGCGTCAGATGGCTGCGTTCACATTCAATCGGAGTGTAGCGCAAAACATCGGGCGTAACTTGTACTCCCTTCGGTTCCAGCCGATGCAAAAACCAGAGTACTTTTCCGGCCGGGCCGACTTCATCAAAACGCTTGTCTTCTTGTAACGCTAAATCCAAAGAAAATTCGACCAATTTTGGATTCTCGTCTGTAGCCAACTCAATCTGCTTTAGTAACTCGCTCGTCGGCAGCGGGCCGCCGCTTTCGATATCTAATAATGCTTCCGCAAGATTAAGGTGGCCGGTATTCACATCGACCAAAAGCGCGCGCGGGAACCATCTCCCGGCAATGCACACAAAATCATCATTATCTTGCAGGCCTTCTTCAAGGCGCTCGATCAGAATATCATCATAATCGCGCAATACAGAATCCGGCGAGGGCATATTGCTCTCGGCAACCTCCTCCGGCAAATTTAACGGATGATTGGCCAATGCCGACGCGAATTCGCGCACCTCACCATTTTCAAATTTAACTTCAATGACAGAAAATTCGCCTAAATCAGGATTATATCCCTCGCGCTTTTTCACCACTTCGGCTTGCCGCCAATCGAGCGCCGGAAAAACCACGCTCTGCTTGATTTCATACTCGTCCTGGGGCAGATAAACGCTCCCGCCGGACAGGCGTTTTGCCTCAATGGCTTTTAGCTCGCGCTGGATACGATCGACAACCAGGGCTTTAATTAACTCATCAGGTGTGAGCGGGGTTTCTACCTCGAGCAGGTGCGCATAAAGAAAATCTACATCGTCAGCTTGAAGTTCAAAATCATCCCAATAATCTTCCCGAATAGACATGGAAACAACAACCATATAGACAGCCTCAAACATATCATTGCTAATTAGGGCTATTTTCTATTTACTGGCGAAAGCCCTATTAATTTAAGAATCACACTGCCCGATAAACACGTTTGCGCTTTCGAGCGGACACTATTATACTCTACACTGGATTACAAACAAGGTGCTACTCAGACGAACAGCCTCGCGGAAAAACGCCGCGAAAGGAACGCTCCAATGAATAAACCAAAATGGGTGTTGGCAGCAAAAATCGAAGGAGAATTTCAGGCCGAAGTGTTGCGCGGCCTGCTCGAAGCACAAGGCATTCCGGCTTATATTTCAATGGAGGGAGCAGCCAGAGCTTTAGGGGTGAATATTGGCCCCTTTGGCGAAGTAGACATCCTGGTCCCCGATGACCGGCTGCAAGATGCGCTGGCTGTGATCGAAGCCTATCAAGCTGGCGAATTCGAGAATATGGGAGACGAAGACAGCGAAGCCTGATTGGTTTAAGGAAATTCTTCACCGAGCCATTGGAGCGGGTCTACCTGCACGCCGCCCACAATCACCTCGAAGTGCAGGTGTGGGCCGGTGACGCGCCCGGTTTCGCCCACCAGGCCAATCAAATCCCCCGTTTCCACCCAGTCGCCAGCCGAAACAAATATCTCAGACTGATGCCCGTAAGCCGTATAGACACCCCATCCGTGATCGATCACGGTGGCGTTACCACGCACAATCAGCTCGCCCACAAAAGCCACCCGTCCCGGCGCCGGAGCATAAATATCTACGCCTGTCTGTCCGCAAAAATCCAGACCGGTGTGGAAAAATAAATAACCGCTGCCATTATACGAACGGCGATGACCAAACCAGGAGGGAAAACAATCGCTTAGATATTCTGGCATCGGGCTTTGCAACATCCCATCCCAGTACTTCTCGGGGGTTAATGGCTTCACCACTTCGGCCCACAACACATTTTCATTTTCGTTATTATCAATATCGGTTGTGACCGAATCGACCGCCAGCGGGGGATCATAAGGGTAATCGCCATCCCTCACATAAACCGTTTGAGAGAAGCGCACAGGGGTGCCATCTGGCAGGGTTCCGTCAATTGAAAGCGGGTAACTTCCCGGTTCGAGCAACGCATAAACCCCTTGCAAGGCTACATAACCATTCGCGTCAGGGAAAAAATTTAACGTCTGTTCATTCAGAAAACCGGTGAGCAAAGTCCCTTCGGGCGCAGCAACGCGCAGCGAAAGTGTTTGCCCCTGAATGAGCGGCAATGAAGCGATTGAAACCTGTTGCACGCTTTCCGGAAAAGCGCCCATGGTCTCATCGTTGATAGCAGCGCCTTCAAGATGGATGGATTCCCCTGGGAGCAGATCCCATCCCCCGGAGCGTTGGCTAGCCGATAGAAGGCTCCACGGACTCAGCCCGCGGCTGATTGCCAGTTCCATGAGGGATTGATTCACCTTGACGGTGGCGCGTCCCACCGAGCGAATCGGCGCTTCTCCCTCCCGTTGCGGCACAATCACCTGCGAGCCAGCATAAGCTTCATCGGGGCTGGTAAAGCGATTCAACTTCACCAACATATCGCGTTCAATTTGATAGCGGAAACTGAGACTATCCAGATTTTCGCCGAAAGTAATTTCTTCCGTAACCAAAACCCCTTCTACGCCCTGAAGGCCAGGGATCACCAGCCGGGCGCCAATCGCGATTTGTCCAGGATCGGTGAGGCCATTCGCTTCTGCCAGATCGTCCATCGAGATGCCAAAACGTTGGGCAATTCCCCATAATGAGTCGCCCGCCTGGATAATATACACCGGACCATCTGGCTGCTCTTCCTGTGCCTGAACTGAAACCCACGGAGAAAGTATGAAAGCTGCAATTAGCAGGCTAATAAGATTACGCATTTTCAAATTCAATCTGATCTCCAACCGAAAAATAGTCAAACCAAAAGGTTGGTATTTCCAAAATATACCGCGCTGCCGTTTGAGGCATAATCACCGAGCGCCAGCGATGTGCGAGACGCACATCCACAACTTTTTTGGTCTCATCCAGCCAGGCTATGGCTAAATCAAAATTCATAAAAAACATGTGGACAGCGGCATCCAGACGTGTGGCACGTTGTTGAACCAGTAATAGGCCTTGCGATTGCGGCAATGCGCGTCGCAAACTCAATCCGCGCAGGCGGCAGCCAAATGTAACACAATATCCGGCTTGTAACTCGCCAGGCAACGCCCGGGTTTGATTATAGATTTTCACTTGTTGCATGGGGTTTTCGTTGCAAATCCGCCAACCGAATGGGTTTTACGCTGGATCGCCTAATACTTCTTGCACCAGTTTCAAAAGCTCAACATTCTTGAAGGGTTTTGGCAAATATCCCTGTACGCCAGCCACATTTTCGGCCAGCACACGGTCTATCTGCTGGGCTTTGGCGGTAATCACCACTACGGGAATGTGTTGAGTTGTTTCCGTATCACGAATATTTTGATAGACTTCCCATCCATCAACATCGGGCATCATCAGGTCGAGCAATACCAGATCGGGCAAAAGTTCCTGAATAGATTTCCATCCTTCAGCGCCGCCCAGAACGCCAGTGACTTTGTACCCTTTAGTTCCTAAAATGATCTCTACCAAATCAATCATCTCGGCGTTATCTTCAATATAAAGAATGTGTTTTCCCCGATCAGCCATACTTATGATCCTCCAGCACGTGCTGCTGAAACTCTACCAAGACTTTTACCACCGTAAAAAACGCTTGATGAATTAGAAATATCTTGCAAACAGCACTTATAAAACATGTGTCACTACCGCAAAGTTTACCACAAGCACAAGCCTCTTGCCACGCTCTGTTGCCTGGACTATAATTTCGAAATACGCAGCAGTCTAGATGAAATATGCCCTAAAAAGGGGTGTTGTGGATGGGCCTGACCCCATCGCACACCCCTTTTTTCGAGTATTTTTTGGCAGGCTAAATTATATATTGAATTTGGATTATTCTCGTGAGGCAAAAATGATCGATGTAAACGAACTCCGCAAAGGCGTAACCTTCGAATTGGACGGAAAAATCTACAAAGTACTGGAATATACCCACCATAAACCCGGTCGGGGCAAGGCCACGATTCGCACAAAAGCGCGCGATTTACGGAATGGCAATACCATTGATTTGTCTTTCACGTCGAGCGATCGCGTACAAGATATTCGCCTGGAGCATCATGAGGTGCAGTTTCTCTACAGCGACGACGAATTCTATTATTTTATGGACCTCGGAACCTATGAACAACCTGCCATCCGCAAAGACGTTCTTGAAGAGTATGCCCTATATTTCAAAGAGAATATGGAACTCAAATTAACGTTTTTCGAAAACGAACCCCTCGATATTGAACTTCCCACGGCAGTAGACTACGAAGTCACCAAAGCTGATCCCGCGGTACGTGGCGACACAGCCACCGGTGTTACGAAAAAAGTGACTTTGGAAACCGGATTGCAGGTTGACACGCCCGCCTTTGTCGAAGTTGGCGATGTTATCCGCGTGGATACCCGTAATGGCGGTTACGTCACACGCGTGTAAATTTCGAATTCTATCGTCAAAAAAGCCAGCGAGTTCGCTGGCTTTTTTGTTTATAAGACGATCTTGCCCGGTGGCAGGCTGGTATCGATAGGTGCTTCAGCAGCAGTGTCGCGTGCCAGGCGCTCGTACATCCCCACCTCTGCCATCACATCGGGATCCACATGCAGATCCAGCAAATTGCTTGGATACTGGTGATATTTCTGGTGCAGATAGTTGAGCGTTTGCTCATAATAACTATCCAAACTACCACCCTGAATAATAATCACTTTGGTCATCGAAAATTCTCCTTAGGATTTACGCACTTTCGCAAAAGAAAGCCCGAAAATAGGGTCTTAAAAAGTATTTTACTGCACATTTGTTCTAATTACAAGCCACCCACCTTAAGAAACCAAATTTTTTAAGAGTCGCGGGGAGCTATTG
>JACKQG010001801.1_pt1 | contig 29056 bp, 37 predicted proteins | sample 8237621 | NCBI WGS metagenome assembly JACKQG01 (sample SAMN15677084, study PRJNA649215) | marine metagenome | biome: marine; feature: Black Sea; material: saline water; isolation source: suspended particulate matter (SPM) from the Black Sea western gyre | collected 2013-06-09/2013-06-10 | depth... | reverse complement strand
TCACCATATTATTTTATTCCTCTGAAATTGAATAATTTCTTAGTCGTTTATAAATATCAAGAATCTTTATTTTTTGAAGTTTGGTAGTTTATTAGATCGCTGATGTTTTTGCATTTGTTTAAGTTCGTCATCATAGGTTGATGAGAGTTTTTGAAGATACCAACGTCGTAAATATACGGGCATGTTATATAGATCATGGAAAGTAAAACCACCTTTTCCATAATATATTATTTCAAATATTTGTCTATGTATTTCTAATTTATATTTTAACGGAAGGCCAAAAAAACTGAACCGTCATCGGGACGGTTATTTCAACCTCCTCTCCCTCATCATCCACAACAACAATATTTAAATTAATATCAGGTGTTATGTCTTGATAATAATTCCTAAATGCCTGAGAATCAAGAGTAAAAAACTCATTATCAACAAAACCATTAACATATGCTCTATCTGTATTATCATCAACCGACACAATCATTTTTTTAAGTCTAGTGGTCACGTCTTTAGAAATACCTCCGACTTTTGATAATTGTGTTAGTTCAGTAATAACTTCCTGTTCATCGCCGTCTGTTAATAATTTGAATTCAATAGTTCTTTCTGATTGAGGTAATTTAAAAGAAAACAAATTTTTACCTTTTTCATGATTAGAAAAATCAATTTTTTTATCTTTTAATTTCGTTAAATCTTGAGTATGTTTTTTAGTGTTACCAACAGAATCCACATATTCAAACGTGTACTCTTTTCCATATGCTAACACCCTAGAGGCTATAAATAAAGCATTCTTATCACCTATCAGCATTTCTTTAACATTCAACTTCTTATCAACTATTAAAGATTCCAATAATTTATCCAACACAACACCTTTTCTAATAAGATTTTGTGAAGTTAAAATATCTTCTTCTTTAGCAGTCATATATTTTATTTCTACTTGACCTGATGCCAATGAACTACCTTCTGAATAAAAGTATCCCGTCGACGGCAGGTCCACTACTTCAGTGGGGAACTTCGTATCTGCCATAATTTCTCCTATGGATTTATGTTACAACTATTTTTGTTTTTAAATATAACCAATTTTTTAATAATCAAATTTTATTTTTTTGGTGCAAATTTTTCCTTGATTGGTTTAAGTATCATATCAAATACGATATCATCATATTTAGTTGGTGTCAATTTAACAATCTTTTCAATTGCATATAAGGCTACCAAACAATATTCCCAATTTGCTGCTATCCATTCAGTCATTTTTATTCTCCGTTAAAGGTTTAAACTTGGGTGTTGTTCTTTATGATGAGTTTTACACAAAACAACTCCACTTACTTTACTATAAATATGATAATCCACAACTTTTTCTACTGGATTTTCATCTTTTACAAAACTTTTTAATATATCGGTCATTCTTTCTTTGTCGTGATGAACATGAAGATTTTTATTATCACCACATTTCTCACACTTAAATTCCGATTTCTTTAATATTGGATATTTCCATTCTTTGTATAATTTGTTAGATGCATATACTCTTGCTGATAATGGTGATGTTCCGCCTTGCCAACGTGAAGAATCTTTTCCGTATAACGTAGGAACTGTACCATCCAATCTATTCTTTTTCATATTCTCGGAACGTAATTTTCTACCTTCCTTTGACCTAGCCCATTTATGTGCATTTATCAGATTATTAGCAACTCGTTCATCTTCAATAGTTAATCCATCATTCCAAACTTTTCTTTCACCACTTTTATATTGTTCTCTACGAGTTTTAGCTGAGTTTTTTATTGCCTTTGGATTGTGTCCCCAATTGTTATGGACTCGGGAATAATGTCCTTTTGACCATTCATTTTTAACAACCGTTTTACATCCACATTTACAATATTTTTTCATAACCACTTAAAGTAATACCTTAATCAAAACTGGAGGATAGCGAAATCGTACCTAAGTGATAACTCTATATCGGCAGGATCACTTGATGCAAAATCCAAATCATTAAAGTTGGCATCTTGTATCCAAGCACCTTTTAATGTCCATTCCTCAACCACATCACCTACTGGCCCCAACATATTAAAAGTAATATCTTTTTTATAAAAATCCGCGTAACCATCACGACCAGTTACTGATTCGTGAGATAACCTTACCCACTCCATTGCTGCTTGTGCCGCAGACGGTACTATTGGGTCATATAAGGTTATACTCAATGGTTGCCATTCACCCTTCCCTTTAATATATCTCTTTACATTGATGTGATCTAATGTAATTTCTTCAAATGTGATTTGAGGTCTATTTGCTGTTTTAATCAAATAAGCTGGTAGTCCTTCAACATACATAATATATCTGTTTTTAGTTTTCGGTTCAAATGGCGTGAACATTATTTCCGAAGGATCAATTAATTCTGGCATTTCCAAATCTCCTATTAAAATACTTTAGTGGAATATACTAATTCCTCATTCGTATATAAATATCAATAATTTTAAAAAAATGACTTTTATAAATATGATGTTTTTTAGAAGTTTTTTAGAAGTTTTATAACGCAATAAAAAACCCCACATCACTGTAGGGCTTTTTACTTAGATTACTTAATTAATCTGGGAACGATGCTCCTGTAGGTAATACTACAAAATCAAGAACAATAAATTCCGCTGTTCTGGTTGGTTGAATAAATATCTGACCAACAAGACGGTTTCTATCAACTACATCTGATGTATTATTAGAATCATCCATCACTACTCTAAATGCACTTAAACCACTATTAGCTTGTACACTTTCAAGATAAGGATTAACAATATTCAAGAATCTATTTCGTGTTGCTGAAGTGTTCTGTTCAAATACTAAGTATCTTGACGAACTTGCAATAAATTTCTTCAATGCAATTAACAATCTACGAACATTAATTCGATCAAGTGCCGATGGAGCTGACTGAAGTGTTTTCTGTCCAAACACCGTTACACCTTGACCTGGGAATGTTGCTATTGGATTAACTCGTTCTTCATAGAGTTTATCTCGTTCAGTATGTGTTAATCGTGTTTTTGCTTCTAATACATTAGTTAGACCGCCACGATTCAACCCAGCTGGTGCAAACCATTCGTGTGCTACTCTATCAGTATATGCAATTACACCTGGTAATACTACTGATGGGGGAACCCATACTGGGAGTTGAGTATCAGAATCTACAATTTTAACCCACGGATAATAAGTACCAGCATAATTAGTATCCAGATTACTTACTCCGTTGGTTGCGTTATCAATTGTATCACTCCAAGCAAACCCATCTAATACATAGAAAGCATCTCCTCGAGATTCTATTTTTGAAATAGCATGATTAGTTACTGTACTGTGTAGTAAACTACCACCTTTACTATGTAGAACTCCAGGCATTGATACTAAATTAATATCAAATTCATCTGGATTACTCACGGCGTTAATTGCTCGTTTGTACGCGACTGACCCACTCGCTGTTCCAGTTGATAAATCAAATCCCTGTGAATTTGTACTTGAAATATCATTACCCGTTGCTTTTATTACAGTTGGATCATCACCATCAAATCCCCACTGAAGTGGTATGATGAATTTACGTTGGGCAATATCAGAATTAGATAATGTGATTGAGGTTGTACTATTTGCGGCTGTTGATACATTTAGATCACTGGCAGCATCGTCATCACCATTCATATTAGCTAATGAGAATACACTATTTGAACCCGTTGTTGCGTTATAAGGAATAGGAGCTAAATACTCTCTATTGTCCTTCAATGTGAAATTAAATCCATAAAATACGCTCGCATCAAAATCACCAACAGAATTTTTCTGTTCTGATTTGAAAGTTGCTGAAGGTACATATGAACCCAATACTGGATTAGTTACAGATTCATATCCAAATGGAACTACATTTACTGCTAAGTTTTTAAGAGCATCGTAATCTCCAATTCGGATATATCTTGAGTGATTTGGCCAATCACCCTGATATGTTAATTTACCATTTGAATCAATTTCAACGAATCTATCACCAATTTTTCTGGCGAAATAATTAGATGAGGCTCTATCAAAATTCAAATTATCAAATTGTTCAAGAATTACATTATCATCTGATTGTCCAGGATTATGTTTTCTTACCTGTACTGAGAATTCACCATAATCTGAACCTGGTATTGAACCAGCTGATTTAATATTCAAAATTGCAATCTTGAATTCAGCATTAACTCCAGTACCATGAGATTGTGAATATATCTTAAATAGATTATTGAATGAACGAGTTGCAGTCGTTCCTTGATCAATAATATATGGTGTTCTTGCTACTGAATAATCTTTATTACCTGTCCAAGTTGCAGCAACTCCTGTTGCTCCATACTGAGAATCATACCCAGTACCACTTTGGAAATCCTGTCCAGCTGAGGCTGACGTACTTCCTGTTACTTCTATGTTTACCCAACTTGCACAAGTATCGTGTGCCTCTTCTTTAAATACTTTGTAGAGATATACATTTGATGTATTGGTTTGTGAATCTGAACTAATTACCTTATCGATAAAAAGATCACTTGAAGTTGCAAAAGAGCAACTGACAGTTTCTAAAATACCTGCCGACCCACTAACCTTCAACACAAATGAACCGCTATCATGTACATACTCAACCGTAGTTGATTCTATACCATTTACTCCTGCTCCCCTTGACGGATGCAATACAGCTAAAAGTTTATTTCCATCACTACCACTGGCAACTAAATTAACATAATCTGTACTGTATCCGCCGATACCCAACACTCTAATTATTGTTACTGTACTTGCACTTTTTAGATATTCCTGAACAGTATAAGGTACATAATAATCTTCAGTTACACTACCGAAAGCTTCTTCAAATTCTTGAAAATTGCTTAGTACGGTAGGAGTAAAAGCTGGACCTTTTTGTGTCGGTCCGATTATTGCTGCTCCAATTTCAGAAATACCTTGAGGTAGAAAAGTTAAATCACGTTCTTCTGTAAAGACGCCTGGTGAGACTATACGCTCTGCCATTATTTTCTCCTAAATTGTGAGGTTATAATTAAAACTAGTATAAATTCATTATACTAAAATAATATCTACATATAAATATAAACTAAATTTCTCAAAATCACTTTTGAGGTGTAAATTTCCCAGTTTCTATGTCTAAATTACCAATTCCATACTTATCTGTTAAAGATTTTACTATTGTTTCTTCTTCAGCACGACATTCATCGTAGGCAACTAGCAATTTTTCTTCATTAGAGTCTACATTCTCCAATTCTCTATTCAATTGTGATCGTTGCAAAGTAACTTGTCCAAGTTGTAATGCTAATGATTGATATTTTTGTTGCAGTGTTCTAATATTTTCCAATTCTGTATTATCTACTGCCATCTCTTTCGTTTCGTTTTCAGCCATGCTAAAACCTCCATTGTTTATTGTTAATAACTATATTATATAAGTATCTACTTAGATTTCAAATCATCAATTTCTTTTTTAAGTTCTTTAATAGATTCTACTAAGACTGGTACTAATGCAGCGTAATTAACAGTCAAGTACGATTCTTTTCCATTCAGTCCATCTACTTCCTTGACCAATTCGGGTATTACTTCTTGTATTTCTTGTGCTATAAACCCAACATCATGTCCCCTACCTTCTTTCTTCCAATCAAATTCTCTACCTTGAAGTTTAAGGACATCATCTAAACCGTATTTAATATCTTGAATATTTGTTTTAAGTTTTTGATCAGATGCTACTGTGGATGAATAAGCAACCACGTCAGCGTCTGCGTGGAATGTACCGCCAGTTGCAAATCTAAATTCTTCTACATTTGATAAATATACTTTAATGTTGTCGTCTGTACCGAAATCAACCCAATCACCCCCACTATCTCTACCAATTTTCAATGAAGTGTTATACATTGAGGTAATAGTTGTTTGTGCTGCTGTTACTGCAACATCATTAGCATTAGCCGTAATACCATCTCCACCCACTACATCTACTGTGGCAGAACCACCAAGTGTAATTGAACCACCCCCGGTTAATCCAGCTCCAGCCGTTACTGTTAAGGCATCTTCTGCTAATTTCGCAAGAGGTATTTCACTATCGTCTATCACAAAATTACCATAGTCTAAATAATATGAATTAGTTTGACCATCAAGTAAATCTGCATTTAAATTAGTAACTACTGTGGTTGAGGCTACTGTTAATGGTGCAGTTCCTGTTGTTACATCTGAAACTAATGTTTGGGCAGTTAATGAATAAGCCCCAATATCTATATTTGCCCCAGCCCCTTCCATAATTGCTTCTTTTTGTGCTGCGGATGTGGTTAAAGTTCCACTCGACACATCAAGTGTTTTGCCGGAGCCGACTGTGATATCGGATGTTGCTATTGTTGCCCCATCTATTGTTCCACCATTTATATCTGGTGAAGTTAAAGTTTTATTCGTAAAAGTGTCTGTTGAACTAATGGTTGGTATAGTGACTTCACTACCCTTTAACCCACCTATCCATCTATCTGCACTCACATCCCAAAGCAATGAACCAGTTTCTGATGTATCGGCATCATTTACATAAAGTCCACCATCTCCAGCAGCTGAACCTGCGTTTAATGTAACAATTCTATCTCCAATATCTAAATTTGAACTTGAAATATATGTTAAATTTCCTCGCACTTCCATACCACCAGTTACAATAATTCCTGTAAATGATCCAGATGCTGGTGTAGATGCACCTATAACTGTTCCATCTATATTACCACCATCAATATCGGCAGTTGTTACTGTTCCTAAATCTGATATTGTAGTACCATTAAAAGTACTATTTTTACCAACAACAATCTGTTCTGAGGTGTTCGTGGTTATAAATTTTATATACGAATTACTGCCTTCAGTTATATTTAAAGCATCGGATAGATTATCAGTTAATGTAATCGTGTTTTTGGTTGTATTACCACCAAAATTAATATCTAATCCTGCTGTGGCGTCTGCAATACTAATACTATCAGTATCAATATCACCCACATTCGTAATGTTACCATCTGTAACATCCAAAGAAGTTCCAACTATTGCTGTAAATGTCCCAGCTCGTGCAGTATCAGCACCAATAATACCATCGATGTTAGTACCAATTAAATCTGTAGCCGTAATTGATGTAGCTGCAGATACTGTTCCAAGGTCAGCAATGGTTGTTCCATTAAAAGTACTATTCTTACCAACAACAATTTGTTCTGAACTATTAGAAGTAATGAACTTTATATAAGAATTTCCACCCTCGGTAATATTCAACGCATCTGCTAAATTGTCCGTAAGAGTAATTTTGTTTAATGTGGTATTACCACCAAATTGAATATCTAAACCAACAGTTGCATCATCAACACTAATACTATCAACATCAATATCACCCACATTTGTTATATTACCATCACTAAAAGATGTAGCAGTTGTAGAAGCAATTACTAAAGTTCCATCATCTGTAATTGTGTTATCTGTAATTACAGTCCCACCTATTGTGAAATCAGTTGTGGCATCAATAGTTGTACCTTTAATTGTGGTGTGTGATGCTGTTCCGATTGTAGTTCCGTCAATAGTCCCACTATTAATATCAACATTAGTCATTTCATGATTTGCAAAATCGAACTCTACTGTACCATCACCACCTAAAGTAACTTTACCCACGGAATGAGTCAGTGTTACATCACCCCCGTCAAGATTGATAACTCCTCCACTACCAAGATGTATATCATTAAATCCAAGTAATGTTGTACCCAAATCGTGTGTGGCGTCTGTTTTTGGAATAATGTTAGAAGCTACATATCCAGTAACCGTAATATCATCTCCAGTGGCATTTCCAAGAGTAACAGCTCCGTCAAGTGTGGTTGCCCCAGTCGCGTTCAATGTAGTTACTGTGGCGGCGGCGGCTGATTCTCCACCAATTACTGTACCGTCTATTTCTCCAGCATTCACATAAACTGTTACTGCATCTGCATCCGTTCCAAGTTGGTCAATGTAACCTATTCCATTGATATAAATGTCTTTCCATTGTTTACCACTTGAACCTAAATCATATGTGTTGTCGGCATTTGGAATCAAGTTAGAAGTAATATCTGCACCTATACTAATAGAATCTGTATCGGCATCTCCTAGTGTTAAATCACCTCCAATAAATGCGTCACCTACTATATGAAGTTTAGAGCCACTAAGAGTTGAACCACTAATATCTGATACCAATGACCCACTTGCAAATGTTATCCCCTCAGAGGTAGCTGTTAATGTTTGGACCGTATTACCACTTTTATCCATAAAATTAATAGAGCTAGTAGATACATATAATTCTTTCCAAGGCCTTGCGGCATTACCTAACGTGTAGGTATTAGCCGATTCTGGTATAAAGTGAAAACTTGCTGTCGCGGTACTGATTGACTGAGACATTACAAGCATTGATCCTGTGGAATGTACTAAAATTCCTTTTGGATTATGAAGGTCTGCGTTTGTTAAACTACTATGGGTTTTTGCCATATTACTATACTCCTAATTAAGTAACTACCACTTCACCGTCATTCGTGGATATTGGTACAAAATTCAATATTGAAATTGTTGAACTTCCGTCACTTCCTTCTGAACTCACTACCATGTTTTCTAGTAATGCTGGAATTGAATAGCCCTTTTCTTGTATTGCACCGTCAACCGACAATGAACCTGTTACTTGAACATTATTATTTATTCTATCTAAACCTATATATGAAAAACTAGACACTATGTAATCTCCAAAATACTACAAAATGCCTCTAAGGTTGAAGCTGAATCAGCTGTAGCCCGTAATTTATCGGCAGCTTCCATGTTTAGTGGTTTATCTAATACTACTGTTGAACCATTTGGTATGGTTAAATTTTTTGCGATATAAAAATCACTGGCCGCACTATCGTCTGTTACATAGATATTCGCGGTCGCATCATTACTCCCATGAATATTCGTTATATATACTGCGTGAATTACTGCTGTGGTATTTGTGGGTGTTGTATAAACATCTGTTGCCGATGTTCCTATTGCTACTCCCGCATTTTTAAATGTATTTGCCAATTATCTATCCTCCAAAAACTATACTGAATGCTAAGGCCGAATCTAAAATTCCTACCCCAGCTTGTTGAACTGCCCCATCAGCAGAATTTATATCTCCCGATGATAATAAATATCCAAAAGAACCAGTTGATGTTGAAGAACCACTAATGTTACCATTATCAATTATAACTTCTCCAGCTGTTTGAATTCTTCCAAAACTACCAGTTGTTGCAGCCGAACCTGAAAAATTACCTACTACTATGATGTTACCGAACGACCCAGTAGTTGAGGATGACCCGGAAATATTTCCACTTCCCGTTATATGTGCTGATGTGAATAATGATGCAACTGATGCGTCACTTCCAGATACTACGACTTTTTTCCAATTGGGCATTTAATTTATTCTCCTAATCATGGTTGGTTACTCTTTTGAGCCCACTTCCCAATTCCAATACCACAGAATCAGGCCAATTATTAAGCTTACTCTTCCAAATGTTCTTTAAATAACTTATATTCTTCTCTGAGTTTATAAGTTACTTGTAAAACCTTCTGCAAATCCGAACCTTTATGTTCTGCTGTTGCTAGAAGGTTTAATAAAAATTCTAACTCGTGTGGTGATAACGGGTGAACATAAGCCTTCCCTTTTACTATCTTAACACCACCTTTAGCATTTAGTGCCATTATATAACCTCTATTTTTCTATTAAGACCAAATCCAAATATCACCCGCCACTGTTCTTGTAGAATCATCTGCCGATGTTTGTACATAAATCATACCTCGTCTTGACGCAGCATCTGTTCCAAAATCACTTGGGTTTTGAGTACCATATAAATCTGGTGGTGCGGCTGATTGAGATACTGAGACTAAAAATTGTCTCGGTGTGGCCGATGTGGCACTTCCGGCAGTATCGTCTGCCTTTGTTAATGCCCATCTTGAATTACTATCGTCATAATAAAACGCCGAACCTGAACCGCCGGCGTGTGTATTAGCAATAATACCACCGTCACCAGTAGTTGAACCACTTGCCACTATAATAAATCTATCTTTAACTCTTAAATTATCTGTATCAATTGTGGTCAAAGTACCATTTACATCTAAACTACCAGGAATAGTAACTGTCGTGTTACTTTTCCCAACTGTTACTCCGGTGGCGTTTGTTCCACCAATTGTAATTGCGGCTGATGTATCAATATCAATAGCTCCCCCCGCATCTATATCAATCCCACCAGCAGTGGCATTAATGTCTATTGCGGCTGCATCTGTACCTTGAGTATTAGTAATCACAATAGTTTCACTTGTTCCGATGTCTGTTAATAATCTGATGGCATTTGCTTCATCTGTTTTACTTGATACTAATACTTGACCACCACTTATATCTATATTTTTACCAGCTGATGCGTCAATATCAACACCCCCGGCTGTTGAGGTGATACCTATTGCGGCTTCACTTGTTCCCTCATCATTTACTACTGTGATTGTTTGAGAACCTCCAGCATCGGCATGAAGTTTAATAGCATCTGTCGTGTTATGATTTGCCACCATCATAACTTGACCACCCTCGGCCCATAAATCTTTATCATCGGCCCAAGCTAAAGACATACCACCGGCGGTGGCGTCTAATAGAATTGAACCAGCCCCATCAGTTCCGTCTGTAGTTCCTTGAGTGTTTGTTAATTTTATTTGTTCACTTGTACCCTTATTTGTGGTTACTGTGAATGCGGTGGCACTATCTACATTTGTAGAAAAATTATGTGTTCCACCCGTGGCATCAATTGACCCACTAATATATAAATCATTCCATCGTTGCCCTGAACTACCTAAATTATATGAATCATTTCCATCAGGTATCAATGATGAACTAATGTCCGCGGCGAATGTAACGAAATCTGTTGTGGCATCTCCAAGTGTTAAGTTTCCACCAATAACGGCGTCACCATGAACTTTAAGCCAACCAAATGACCCAGAAGATACAGCTGATCCTGAGAAATGATTTTCTGAATCATTCTTATCCCATTCAATTGTCGGAGCATCAAGTTGAATTGTAGAGTCGGCTGAAATATCAAGTTGTCCGTCTGCCGAAGAACTAATTGCCAGTGAGGCATCTCTAAATTGTAATCCCATCGCACTGTTAAATCTTAATGCTATATCTGGAATATGTGTTAAAGTAACATCATCGTCTGCTCCAAATGCCAACACTTGAGAATCACTATTAAGTGCTACTGTTGGTGCGGTAATTTCTAATTCTGAATCTGCGATGATATCCATTTGACCATCTGTAGATGAGTTTATTGCTAATGCAGAATCTCTAAATTGAAATGAATTATCACTATTCAGTATAATTCCAGTATCTGGTACGTGAGTCATAGTAACATCTTGATCGTTACCTAAATAAAATACCCCACTATCTGCTAAATATACATCAGACCATTCAAAATATTGAGATCCTAAAGTACCCCCATCGGCGGTTATTGGTACTATGTCTCCACTTGCTGATATATGGTTAAGTTCTACAGTACTCCCTGATACTACGACTTTTCTCCACTGTGCCATTGTTTTTCTCCTAAATCAAACTAAATTTGTTTGTTACTAATAAATATATATATTTTAAATAAATCAATTAACTGCATTTTCATATCCAAAATAAAAGGCATCTGAACCCGAATAGAATATCCCACCGGCTTGGGCTGATGGTGTTGTTGTTCTCGCACCAAGAACCACCACCTTATTCTCAATCTTAAACATTAACGCATCACTATTATCATTAACTGTATAACTACCTCCAGTAGATTTCCATAGAAAATCTGACCCCGTTACACTTAATGCCCCTACATTTTCATTCCAAGTTGTACCACCATATGTAAATGCGTCTGTTAATGCCAACGTGTCTATATTTGCTGTTCCATCTATATATAAATCTTTAAATTCGTTAACCGATGAACCCAAATCATATGCATCATCCGAAGTTGGTATCAAATCCCCTTGAAAATCAGATTCTCCTATTAGAGTTTGACTGGACCCAGAAAATATAAAAGACCCTGTGAATTTAGGGTTTAACTGTCTGCTATGAATTAATGCCATATAAAAACTTCCTATGTGATTCTAATTCTTGTTTTTTTCTCTTTTCCCAAACCAAAACCATAGACTTAGATATTTTCTTCTTATGTTGTTTAGTTTTTGGTTTCTTCATTTTTTCTATCGTTTCTAATGTTAATTTTCTATCCATCTGTGCACACGATTTACATACTGAATTATTCCCAACTGCTCTATCAAATGAATCTCGACGACTATATGTGAGCATTTTACCACAGTCAGGACAGGGCCGATTCTTACGATTTTTCCAGTGTCTCTTGCGCATTTAAAATCTCCACATTAATAAATATCAAATTATAGTAAAAGAAAAGTGAAATCACATAAAAAACTTTAAAATTTATGAAATAAATTTTCCATGTGCCAATATCTCATCATCACTTTCTAATACGTATCCTATTGAATTAACATCTACTTTTAATAAAAATTGTGATCCACTTTGTTCTATTTCAAGTGCATCGTGTTCCATATATTGACCATTCAAGAAAAATATAAAATCATCTTCACTAGTAGCTGTTAAACCTGTGGGAGCGGATGCTGATGTGGCTGAAAAACTGGCTGTGGAATATCCAGACACCGAACCAACGGTGGCAGATGTTAAAAACGATGAGGCCTTCTTCACATAAGTTTTTCTCAAATAATCTAATCTATGTTGAACATATAATTTAGATGTGGCGGCGGTATCAATACTTGCCGTGGAAGGTAACCCTAATATTTCTCCATCACCACTAAAAGTTAAATTAGCTCCACTAAACATTGTAGAGGTAGCCAAATTAGTTATAGTCTTATTAGTTAAAGTTTCTTCTGTGTTTGACCCCACCACATAAGTAAATGAACCACTTGAATTATCAATTGACCACCGGCGTTCACTTTCATCCCATAATAATTGAGCATTAGTTCCACCACTTCTACCTATATTTAAACCACCATCGGCTGACGAGTTTGCCACGGAACCACTATAATTTAAATCTAATATAGGATCCTCATAAGATACAGTAGTAACATTATGAACAGACGATGTTCCCTCTACAATTAAATCTCCCCATACCTTAACAGATCCCGTTGGGTGTCCTAATGGGTTTATAGTTAAAACAATATTTGTCCCATAACTACCAGTAGAATATATGTTACCACCGCCGGATGTTTCTACTGAGTCATATAAATATATATTTTTTGAAGCTAGATAATTTGTTTTACCAGTATCAATAGACCCCGTACTAACTTCATCTAGTGATAACGTGTCCCACTCTACTTCATATAATCCTGTTGCTGATGAAGTATAGTCACTTGTTCTAAGTACTTTTCCACCTACCTCGGATGATTTTGCTTGTCTTGATAAATCTATTAAAGCCATTATAATACCATTTCTGTTTGATGTTCAATTTGAATTATATCCCCATCAATTAACGTAATACCATGTGTTATACCAACATGGCTGTGGAGTTTTCGTATATGTATCTTTCTATAATTAGTTGAAAAATACCAATCTACTCCATTGGGTACACCAGATTGATCTGTCCAAGGAGTTTTATTATTCTGAATTAATCCATTGACTCGTACTCTTGCCCCCATGGCAGTAGCTCTATACCCAACAGGTATTCCTAAATTAAATGTTTGATATGTTGATGCATTTGTCTCAATATCACTATATTTTAATGAAGTGTTTCGTCGTTGAACAATTCGTTTTGTATCTTGATAATGTAAAACATCATGTAATTCTGTTGCTCGACCATTTCTCATATTCATCTTATATGGTATTTTATCTTGTCGTCCATCTTTTAAACTTCCAGATAAATTACTATAAAATTGTAATTGGTCTCCACTAAATGCCGATTCACTTACAGGTGCAGTATATTTTCGAATTGAACCTTTATATCCTTGTAATTCAGTTATCATTATACTCCAGTCGCCAATACATATTTTATTATAATTTGATCATTTTCATCTATTATAATTCCAATATTACCACCAGACCCATCTGAATTTGATTGATTGATAGCCACCAATCCATCCGTAGATGAACTTATAAAAAAATCATTTTCGGAGGTTATATCAGTTTGTGTTGGATCACTTGATAATGAAGTACCATTCACACTAACAAAAACTGATCCATCAAATAATTGTCTATCACTTGGGACAGAAACCTGATACACTTGTCTATATGGTGTGGCATCAGTATCTATTGACGATGATTGTGATCCACTAAAATATGAATGTTTCTCCGTCATAGACTCCGATACAAACCCATAAGTCATTACAGTTAAATTATCTCCACTTGACGTTGGCTCTCCACTAAATCGCATTATGTATTTAGTCTCACCACCATACGTGTTTGTAAATTCTAAATCTTGTGTTTCTTGACCAACTGCACTACGAGCTCCACGTATAAAATCAGTGGCACTTCCCAACCCATTAGGTAGTCCCGATGAAAACTTACCACCGGTTAAAGTTACTGTCTCGGCTCGAGAGTCTGGTGCAAATATTCTTGAAAAACTTATATCGGTTTCATCGTTTATATTTACTCTTGCGGGAGTTAAATATTTTTTAGTAGTTATATAATTATTGAACGATTCTGGAATTAAATATCCTCTAAAATTAAATGAGAAATTTGTTTTTATCATTCGCTCACTATCTTCCATCTCTGAGGCATCATCAAAACTATCAATATTAACTTTAAATTTAAATTTTCCTGGTTCTCCCCAATACGAACCATCTGAATAATTAATTGACTCTATTATACTATTCATCTGTTCAATATAAGATGTCCATATAATACACTCATAAGTCATTAATACATAATCGGGGACAGCCACATTATATAATTCACGTTGTGGTAAAATTCCCTGTTGAACTGAAAATTTATCATATCTATTTGATTGAGTATACTTTTTTTCAAACGTGTAGAATAATTTTGGATCATTTGCGTCGAGTTTATCCACAGTAAAAGTATCATCTTTTGCCACTGACGTTCTTTTAAACGCAATTAGTGGTGTAATTAATTGCTTTTTACTATCTCGAAGATGACCATTTTTTTGAATTGTTTTCCATCGTTCTGGATTTGCATACATAATAGGAACATCAATTTCTTCACCTTGTTCCATGACTGTGGGATGTATAACCTCTTTGAAATAATACATTATCGCGGCATCATGGTCCATCAAAGTAACTTCTACATTTTTCTGTTCCTGCTTATCTCGTCGTCGATCCTCTCCCCTATTCGGAACAGGTGTAGTATAGATATATCGTTGATTTCGAGGCACTGGTTTTAATCTAGCCACTAATTACTCCTTATACGTTCAATCTGTAAATTACTTTTTCTAACAAGAAATCCCGTACATCTTACTGAAAAATTACTATCTTGTTGTCCACCCAATAATTGATTTTCATTCAATGATGTGATTTCCCAATGAGCGTAATTCCAATCTACTATATCACCAATACTAATAACCAAAGGTAATGCCACCAAATAATCACGTTCAAACGAAAATGTGGCAGACTGTCTCAAATCTGGTCCAAATTCATCAGTGTTAAAATCAAAATCATCCGCTTCTATTAATGATGGTAATTGAACCCCCGGTAGATAAATCTTACCTGCGGCAGCTTCGCCATATAAATTAGTTGAAGTATTTTCTACCGATAATCTAAAAAGTTTAACAAATGTATTTATAATACCATCTCGACTATCACGAGGACTGCCAAGTAATTCTTTATTTACCGTTTCAAAAAAATTTCTATCTCTTTGACTTAAAAATCTTGAGGCCATTTAAATCACCCAATATAAATAGGTATAGGTACCTTATTCAATTTTTGTTGTAAAAATTCTGATTCTTCTTGATCTTTTTCAGTTAAAGAACGTCTAGAAGTTTGTTCAAGTGTTTCTCTCAATTCAGTAATTAATAATTCTTTTTCAGTGGCAGCTTCACCTCGCAAAGCATCTCCATCCATTGTAACTTCTGAATTGGGTATTGGAACCGAGGAATATTTACTCCTAATGGCTCCCAGGATTTCTTTAGATAGAGCCAAACCATATTTTCTAATCCACTGTTTACCCACATCATTAATTTGATTATAATTCATATTATTATATGGAACATTTGAAAAATCAGAAATTGATGACGTGACAGATATCCCCACTCCTTCAACTAATCCACTATTTTTATCATCCACCACAAAATAATCAAACCATAAAGTGTAATCTTCAGACGGGTCAGGAAATATTCTTAATTTATTGTTAACTATGTGAAATGAATACGCCGATTTTCTAATCTCATCATTCAATTCAATAGCTTGCACTCGTAATAAATCTTCAAAAATTGGCATTAGTGTGAAAGATACAGCTGGAGAATAACTACCAAACCCAAATCCTTCAATTAAATTTTGAGTCCCATATCCAGTAGTTGCATATGGGTCAAAATATCTTTGAATTGCGGGGGTGGCTCCATGATAAACTCGTCTAACCTCAATTGCTTTACCAGATTCAGAAACAGCAGCATATAATGCATTTAAATCATATTCTTGTGATCCACTAACTACACTTATTGAACCCTTCTTTAAATCTACATTTCCCCCAACTGGTAAAGTAGCTTCTTGTCCATATTGTTTAGATATTGCAACTGTTCTCCCCATCGTGGGAGTAACGTTTTTATGAGTTAAGTTGGAACCAGTTGACTGTCCCTTTAGTTGTAATAAATTATCAACTATATTAAATTGATTTACTTGGGATGAGTATTCTAATACTGCTTCTTCAAAACACGCATAAAAACTAGTATCCTGTAATTCGACATCCATAATTGGATATCCCAATCTTCTACCCGCCCATTTGGCGAAATTAGGAGCATCTGTTTGAAATTGTGATTGAGTATCAAATTTCCCGAATGGAGTTGACCCACTTACTGCAGATCCACTACCTGGCCATATCGCCGTCTGTGACATATTTACTTCTCCAATTAAATAAAGTTATATACTAATAAATAGTTAGTAGAAGAAAAGAAAGATTATTATAACAAATTAATTAAACAACAGTATGTGGGTTATGGTGTTCAATATCATCAGAAATATTTCCTAAGTCGGTACTTACCAAAATATCATTTGCAAAATAATTTGTCGTATTTAATTCAGTACCATCAATAGTATAAGTTTCAAATTCACTATCAATATCTTCAAATCCAATTACTGTTACTGCCTCATTAACCAAACTATCGTAATCACCATCGACATCATATCTAATATCTTCAAGTGTTTTAGAATCATCCACTATTGGAATTCCACCCAATTTTAATTGTGAGGCATCCCATTCATTTTTCGTTATCACATTACTAAATCTCAAATCATCTATATCATATTTGGATTCAGTATATTTTCTGTCTGGTGAATATGATTCTAATCCCACATTACAACAAAAATGATACCCTAAATCTTTAACTAATTGATCTGTATAATCTATATCGGTAACTGAGGTGGCCCTTCCCCCAACTCTATCAAATTCGACGGCCTCGTCGTCCACCTCACTGCACCCACGAGTAATAACTTCATCACGAACTAATACTCCACAGGGCAGTGCTTGCATTCTCAATGAATGTCCAATGGTAGTTATCAAATCAGTCCCATTGCTGAATTTAATCTTTACCATTTTAGTAACGTGCTGCTTAGTTACATTCGTAACTTTAGTATAAGTTGGAGTGTTTAAATGAAAATGAGCCCCATCATAATCCTCTGATGCCATATCAAAAACTTTAATAACATCTCCTGGTTTAATTTGATCTATGGGTTTTTTATAATTACCCATCATAGTAATCAAAGTTCCAGATGGTAATCCGGGTTTAAGTGTTTCCATCGTTACTCACCAGTGGATACTAATATATTGTTAGCAAATATCGATTGACCATTTTCTAAAATGATAGAATACATCTTGATAGATTTTTCTACTGCTTCGATTGATTCAACAAATACACCATCTTCCAATGAACTGAATCCAGATAGTGCGGCATCAGACCCTATTTCACTATGTAGAAATGCTTCTGATTTTACATCCAATTTACCATAAATTCCAATTCTTTCATCATCCGAATCTGGATCCATTTCAACACCATCTACAGAAATCCAACCCTCACCTTCATCTGCACCGTAAATAGGATAATTATTAGTAACAATAAGTGAACTGTCATTATTGAATGATATTTCTGAAATATTGTCCTCAATATCACCCACAACCACTTCATCAATTACACCTATTGATCTTGGATTGACTTCAATATGTGCCATATCGAAATCTTCATCGCCCATCTCGTATGTTTGTACTTCATCTCCTACTTTTAATTCTTCGATGGCCTTTGAAGATCCATCTTCTAATGTGATCAACGTACCCTCTGATAAAAATTCCATTATTTTCTCCTAAAATTAAATTTATCACTAATAAATAGTTACTATGAATGAAAATAGTTATTCATTTTGATTTCCCGAGGTGTAAAATCATCATTATCTACCACTCCCCTCAAAAACAAATACATATTATAGTTATTTTGTTCATTTAAGTGATTTACTCTATTGTCATTGCCATGTCCACCAATTATATTGTCCACTTGACTTTCTGTCATATGATCAAATTCTTTTTTTGAAATATCTTCGTATAACGCCATATTTCCCCAAGGTCCGGACTGAAATGTGTAATCTACAAAACTATGGTGCTTAAAACATTTCAGAAATATACATCTTTTATTTTTAGATAATATAACATCATCTATTTCCCGTAATAGTCCCCTATGAATTACATCAAATGCTTCAAATGACCCGATGGTCTCATAATATAATTTAACCCCAAGTCTAAACTTATCCAAGTTAGTATTAGAAATCTTAGTAGACAATTCACTAAACGGAGATTCTGTATGTATATCGGCATGTGTGATTCCGATATCGTGCCTATTAGCCAGACGGCTTGAATCAGTAACACAAAATATTATTAAATCTGTGTCGTCTATTGAATCTATCATTAGCTTATATGCGTGATACAACGCCCACCCACATTTACCAGAAGTCAATATGTCGGCATTATAATATTTTTTTAATAAATAAGGCCATGATGGATAAGGATAATTAGAAACCGTATCACAAAAACTGTCACCAATAATTGAAATATTCATATTAATAATTAGTTATAGGCACAAAAAAACCCCTCAACATAGAGGGGTTTTTTAGTAGTAAATACCTTAATAAGGTCTAAACAAATCCTACATCTGCTACAATGACTTTACCATAAAATTCTGGTCTCACCATCTTCTTAGCATAGCGGGTCATTACCCCCTTACGTGGAGTAAAGTTAGTTGGGTCGTAAACCAACGGAGTCATAATAAGAGGTACATACGGTGCATATACTGCTCCTGTTTCTAAGAAATTGCTTCCTCTGAAACCGACTAAGATTTGATTCTCAATCATGTATGGGTTCTTATATACTGTGAATCTGCTGTTTAACATACCAACTTTTTGTACACCCATTGCGTACGCGTTGTTTGATGCATTACCATCTGTATCGGCTACGTATCCTGGAATACTTTCAATGATAGTTGCTGTTTCAGGTGAAATCACCATGAAGTTAGCACCACCACGTAGAGTTTTCTGATGGATAGCATTAGATACTGATTGTATTTTGTTTCCTAGAGTCTGGAACCAATCGCCTTTTGTATAAGCGTTTGAGTTACCTGAAGATTCTGAAAACAATGAAGTAGCTGAATCATATTCATATCCAACTCGTGCACTCCAACGTTCAACTTTAGCTGATTCGTTGATCAACAACATATCAAGAATTTCCAAATCAATTTCCATTGAAATGTATTCTGATAACATTGCTGTCAATTCAGCTTCGGCATCAACACTATGATAAGCATTTAAATCTTGAGCTAACTCAGGAGTCCAAACGGCTTTCAATTTACGTGTTTTAGCAACGATGGATACGTTACGCATTTGAATATCAACTTCTGGTATTCCTGCGGCTACTGTTGAATCACCACTTGTAGAGGTATCTTCAAAGTCACCACGAGTAGTATCAGTAGGTTGCTTGTGATATTTTACTCCAATACCCGCACCGGCGAATGTACCAGTGGCGATAAATGAGTAAGTTGATGCACTCGCACTATATTTAGTGTGTGCTGGATAGTAAGCTGTTACAGCTGAACCACTTAGTTCAAATGCACGAACACCAGAGTTATCTGGGTTAGTGAATGCGCTTGTGGCTACGGTTACTTTATATAAAGTTCCGGCTGAAACAGATGCTGACAAATCCTGTTCGAATTCGACATCTGACCATGATACTGACGATGCAGTAACAAAAGTAGTTGCTGAAGTTGTTCCGTCTCCGGAAAGTAATAGTGTTCCTGTTGCAGAATCATTCACGGAATATCCGAATTTACCTGCTCCATAGAGACCACCACTCGCATCTGCGTTAGATGCTGAAGTGTCACCATGAATGTCGGAACCAACAGTATGGGCTGCCGTTTGAGCAGTTCCATATTTGAAGTCAAGATAGAAAATAAGTCCACTTGGTAAGTTCATTGGTTGAACAGAAACGAAATCCTGTGCTGCCAATTCACCGAAGATACGACGTACCAACGGTAGAGCTACACCAGACCATTCCTCTGTACCACCGCCACCAACTCTTGATGTTTCATCAATTAGTTGTTTGGCTTGGTTTTCAAGCAATTGCGCCATGTTGTGAGTTTTACTTTCGCCTTCAAGACCCTCAAGTAGACCAGTAGCTTCCCACTTTTGAACGAGTTTTTCTGTTTCCAGACGACGTTCAGTAGCGGGGCTATATCCACTCATTATGTTTTCGATTGCCTTTAATGACATAATTAGTTCTCCTAGTATTAAAGAATATTAGCTAACTTCTGAAATCTATCCTTCATATTAGTACCCTCAGAAATTACTCTCTGTTTTGGGGACTTTGTAGAACGGACAGGTTTTGAAGCTGAGCCCTTTGATTCTTTGACTATTGGGTTATTAGCTTTAGACGTACCATTGAAAGATTCAGCCATTGTACTATACACTAACTTAACTTCTCTGATATTCTTAGCTCTATCAAATGTTTCAACTACTTTAACTTTTTGATTATTATTCAAGCCAAACGATCTAAATAGTTTGTTTGTAAATAATAATTTTGCGTTAAGTAAGTTGACTTCGTTCAACTTAGAACGAAGATATTTTACGACATTGCGATGCTCAGTCAAATCGGATTGAAGTTTAGCAACTTGTTCATTTGCTTCTTCTTCAGCTTCCTCTTCTTCTTCTTCTTCTTGAAGTGATCTAATGATTTCTTCTAGGTCGATTTCTTCTTCATCTTCGGCTTCTGCTAATGAGGCTTCATCGGCCGGGTCACCGTGTTCATCTTCTGGATTTTCGTCACCGGTAGCTGGTGAATCGGCGTCTGCCGGTTCTTCAGAACCTTGTCCTAAATCAGAAGAGTCTGATGCTTCAGGTGCTGGTGCTTTATTGTCAGCCGTGCCCACATCAGAAGAATCAAGAGTATCAACAGAATCATCATCAGGTGATTCAGCGTCTAATTCACCTTCGGTGATTTCTTCTTCATCATCTTCTAGTTCTTCTTCAAGTTCACGTAAAACAGATTCAAGATCAAGTTCATCTTCTTCACCGCCTTCAAGTTCAGGTTCAGCTTCGATTTCTTCTTCATCTTCTTCAGAAACTATTGGTGCATATTTAACACCGTTAATTTCAATTACACCCTCAGCTTCCATGTCCATTTCTTCTTCATCGTCGATTTCAAATTCTTCATCTTCACCTATTTCAGGTTCCATTTCTGGCCCCATTTCCATTTCAGGTTCTTCGTCGGAAAATTCATCTGAAGGATCAATATCATCTTCTGCTGCAATTTCGGCTTCAGGAGCTTCTTCGTCACCCATCTCGTCATCTTCTTCCATTTCTGGTTCTTCTTCCTCAAAAGATCCATCTTCCATTTCGGATTGGATTTTCTTTGAAAGCATAGATTGTAGTCGGGGAGTGAAAGCTTCTTCAAGTGCCATCTTGGCGTTTGCTAATGCTGTTTCACGAACTGCTTTTGCATCTGCAATGGCTTCTTTTAAAAGGTCATCCATTACATTTTCTCCTAATTAATTTAGATATATAATCTAATTCAATTTGTATTTTTTGGATTCAAAATAGTTATTTGGAACTATTATATGATTAACTTCTGTGGTACACTATATGATGAGGAGGATTCCCCGATAGTGTATTTTCTTTTATATAAATATATAAATATATTAAAAAACGGTTAAAAATCAGAAACTATTTTCATTTTCCCGACGAATATTACTCAAATTGCGGGCTTTTGCTCTTAAATTCTTTTTTCTTTTTACGGCTGACGGTTTTTCGTAGTATCGTCGTTCACTCAAGTCATATAATATACCAGAATCTTTTACTTTCCGTTTGAATATTTGTAACGCCTTCTCTATATTATTATTTTTAACTTTTACTTCTATCAATTGTAACCTCTATTAGTTGTGTTATATTTTATTATCAAAAAATGTTTTTTTCCATAGATTCATTTTAAATGATTTTTCATTATTGCTTGCTTCATTTAACAACTCTTCTCTTATGATTTCTCTTAATTGTGTTTTTGTTATTTTCATTTTGTTAACTACCTGCTTTTATTCCAAGTTTTACTAATGATTTACCGTAACGTTCTAATGTGTATCCAAGCTCTTGAACACTATACCAATCACCCTGTTTAACAGCTTGTTTTAGATATTTTATTTTATATTTTTCAATATCTGTTACAATGCTAAGTATTCTGCGTTCTTCACCACCCTCATTCAACAACTCTTCTCTTATGATTTCTCTTAATTGTGTTTTTGTTATTTTCATTTTATCTTCCTTAATATTTTAGTCATGCGACTTATCATATCTAACATACCAGGGACGCTTCTATGATATTTTTCAGCCCATCCCTCTACTTTACCTTTATACTTTACAACATTAAAAATATCATGTCGTAGTTCATCCAACGCATCAGCTAACATTTTAGGTGCTTTATCTGGATCAATATACGCCTCTTTTAATTCTTGTCTAATAACTTGCTTTAATTGTGTTTTAGTTATTTTCATTTTATTCTCCTTACACGAATTTTTAATCTGGTAGACTACTATAATAAGAAGATGGTGTACCGTAATAAAACTTAACAACACCATTAGCTATGCGCTCCAATGCAATTGCTCTGTTAAATTTTTCTTGTGATTTTTTATATTCATCTGAATTTTTAATTTTTTCGTGTTTTTTAGCTAATTTTTTATATTTTGAACTCTGTGCCCACGATGCGCCATAATTATATGCATCTACTTTATTATCCAACCAATCTTCCAATCCAGAATATTGACTATTTAATGTTTCTTCATCTGGTATTGGATCTCCATCAAAAGTATCACCGGGTTTAATCCCCATTTCTGCCATTTGTCTACTATATTCCGAATTCATTCCTGCCCTTGCTGCTCTCCTCCGATTGCCAAGTTTTTTCTGTGCCTTTAATGTATCTTCTTCCCCTTTAATACCTAAAGACTTTAAAAATCTATATTTAGTTTTTGGATTTGAATAGTGTGCTATTCTATCTAATTCATCTGTTGATGTTTGTTTTAAAAGTCCGCCTCCTGATTTGCTCGCCTTGTCAACAGTTGTTTCTTTTCCACCAATACTAATTTTTGTTGTAGGTCTCGGTTTATGCTGAGATTGGTATGCTCGAAATGCTTGTTGATCTTTAAAATCAAGTTCTTTTATCGTTTCTCTTATAATCTGTTTGGGCATTTCCCTCTTGTATTGTCTTACTTTTACCCTGTCCCAAAAAGCTTTGATTTCTAGTTGTGGATTAAAAATAGTTGGTTCAATATTTTCTGTTATTGGTTTATATTTCTTACCATTAATTGTAATCTCACCCATAACGTGAGGATGTTTTTTAGCCCATGCCTTATATTGTGGACTGTCTTTCGGTGCGTTTTTAGCATCATCGGCCGACATAGACGATAAAACTCCACCTATACCTTTATATACAATTGGGTCATCATCTTCGTCACCAGTATCCATTTCAAAATCTCTTTCGAAATCTCCACCACCTAATTTACCAGATGGTTCTTTCTCTGGTTTATCTCCTTTATCACCCTTTTTATCATCTGCTGCCTTTACAAATTGTCCAGAATCCGTTTTAGAAAAAGTAGGTGCATTTTCATCATCCTCTTTACCTTTTTCTTTATATTTTCCCCAACCTACCGATACATATTTATCATCATAAGTTTCACTCATATAATCTTCTAATGTGGGTAGGCGATCTCCAAATTTTCTCTCAGTCCATTTTGCTTCTGTTAAAATATCTTTAAATTTAATCATTTTCGTTATCTCCTTGCCAATTTTTATCTATAAAATTAAAAAATGCTTTTTTCTTCTCATCATCCATTTGGTCTGGTGAAGATGATCCGAATTTCTTTAATGCCGCTTGAAAAAACTTCTGATATTCTGCTTTATCACCTGTTTCTTCATTTATTTCATAATATCTACCAAGAATGTGTCCCATATCTTCATATAGACCACTCATTCTTTCTTGTAGTGATTGAGCTTCATTTGCTATTTTATTAAATTGACCAGATAGTCCACTTAATTCTTTCATATTACGATTGATTGTGATTTTATCAAACCATTCATCAGTTTCTCGTAAAGTATGAGTTTTTGCACATTTGGCAATATATGATAGTCTTTCGGCAACTGTTCTCAAGTCATTTTCTCTATAAATTTCACTACCCAATGTTCCGAAATTCTTTACTTCATCTAAGAATTTAACCTCATCAAGTTGATCTTCTTCACTAATAAAGGATGATAATCTACCCGTATTAGTATTTTCTGTTGAAATTTTTGTTTTAAACATTCCCGTTGAATCAAATGCCGATGTACTTACCATCCCACCTGATATGAATTGTTCAGCCAATTGTTTTAATTTAATTCTTTTTGACATAATTTAACTCCTATATAGACATAAATATCAATTATCTTAATTTTTCCTGTTTAGAATATTTTCTAAACCCCTCTCTTACTTTGTTCCAAAGCATTCTTAAAAATTCTCTCTCGCCAGTATGTGTGTCTCTAACGTTACCACTTACTATTCCCCGCTGTATATCAAATGCGTCATATTTATGATTTTTTACACCACTCATCATAATTTTAATAGACTGTTGTGATGCTTTTCCAAGTATCTTAGACATCTGTTTAATATCGTTTTCTACGTGTATTTTGGCTTCATCAGAACTAAATGGTTGTGGTGAACCCATTGGCGATTCGTCAATTTCTATCTCATCCAACTCGATGTCATCAATATTAAGACCGTCCATTTCCAACAAATATTGTCTAAATTTTCTATAATTAACATCACCCACTATTCACCCCTAATGATTTTATTAATGATATCTTCAGCTTTACAATATTCCCCACACGTTCTACTGGATAATTGACTATCTACTGATTCATTCATTGGATACATGAAAGCCCCATGTGTGGAAGGGTTGGACACAAAATCAAAGGCAATTAATTCAAAATCTGGTTGAACTTCTTGTGTGTTATCACCCTCAACCTCGCTTACTGTTTCTACTGAACCCAGACCTCTTGATGAAATACCAAGTTTTATACCCACTCTAAATAATTCTTTTAATATATTACCACTTGGAGTTCCTAATACCTCAACAGTACCAATCAAATCATTACCGTTCCAATGCATCTCTTTAATATTATGTGATACATTTTGTAAGTTTACTACGGATGAATCTGGATGATCTAATTCACCCATTGCTCGACGTTCTGTAATATATGTACTTGAATACTTTTTAGCTTCCCTCATTAAAATCTCACGTGGATATACTCTGCCGTTTTGATTTTTTGCATCTGCCCGCTGTAATACGCCACTGACTATGAGAGGGCCACCACTTCGTGTAGATTCATTGATTTGAGCCGTATCAAATTCAAATGGAATATAATCAACTAATAATTGTTTCATTTTATAGAATATCCTTGTTTTTTCAGTGATTGATGCAACATTACCATATGTGTATGTAATGCAATATCTGTATTAACTTTATTTTCATATCTTTTAAGTGTTTTGGTTGTAAGTTCACGTATTTTTTTTAGTGCGTTATATAAATCTTGATCGGGACCTTCTTGAATCAGTTCTTCCCTGATAATTTCTTTTATTAATGTTTTAGTTATTTTCATAATTATTTCACCTTTTTAGATATAGCAATTAACTCCCTCATAAACGTTGTTATATGCTCACGATATAATTTTTTTACCGTTTTAGACAAGTTTTTGTTTTCAGAGTCCCTATTTAAAATTTGTACTAAAGCACCCATCTGATCTCTAAAAATACCTTCAGTTTTAGACATCTGAGATACTTTCTGCTTAACAGATTTCAAATCTTGCATCCCCTCGTCCATTGCACTATATAATTCTTTTAATGTGATCATCAATACATCTTTCCCACTCGACTCGCCAAATTAACTAATCGTTCACTAATTTTACGTAGTGAAGTGTGTGTTGTTTTCCAATAATCTCTGGAATCTACTCCTAGTTCAGTTTTCAACTTAACATTCATTTTAACTAATTTATTCAATTCATCTAATGATTTTCTAACTTCCCGCATTGAAAGACCAATTTTTTGTTTTGGAGATAACGAATCATCATTTCTCCAATTATGATAATGTCCTTCTTTAACTATTGAATACCCAGTTGAGTTTGTAGATACTTCTTCTTCCTTCTTTTTATCATTCTTTTTCTTACCACCGAACGCAAATGGAGTATTATATCCAGATACATTACCAGTTTGGGAAATCTCATCTAATTCCATTAATTCTTTTATACAAGACCTAATATATTGTCGTAAATTATTTTTTGTCATTGACGTTTTCCAATTCTGTTATTAAATCATAATATCGCATTAAAGTCGTTAAACTTTTTTCAATAGATTTTGAAGTATCTTTAATAATATCAACATTATTAACAGCTTCAGCCAATTTTATTTTAGTAACTGAATCTGTTACTGTTGGTAGAAGTTTTTTCAAATATTTTTTTATCTTAATAGATTCAGTCGATACAAATTCTTTTAACGATTTTGCATTTGAAACATTATTAATATAATTTCGTAATACTTCTTTTTGTTCAAACGATAATTTAGAATACTTAGTATTAAATTTTTCAACCATTAACTCATACGCCAATAACCTAACATCTTTATCTTCTGAGGTAATAGGTGATTTAATATCTTGTACAGTTGGAGATGAAGTAATAAGGCTTTCTACTACGGTATATCTGGAATTTATAATTTCTTTGGGATTATAACTCTCACCTGCAGTCTCAATGGCGAATAATTTCCAAATAGAAGCTAATTGTTTAAAATTAGGAATTTTTGATGCAAATAATTTGTCCACATCATAATCTTCTTTGATTTCTTTAATCAAATTATACTTCTCCCGCCTCAACGTTGAATTGGTTATCCGAGAACGCTCTTTAATAACTGCATCAATTAACCTATTGGCCTTTTCTTCCGAATTATACTTTTCTTTTATTAAAATTTCATATAATTCCAATTCTTTGCCAAGAGCAGTATTTTTATTAAAATACTTCTTAACTAATTCTATAGATTTTGACTCTTTATTGCCAAGTATGTCCGACGTTATCTGACGGGTCAATACTTCAAACAATACACCAGTATTTTTAAGTTTGCGGTGTCCTAATTTTTTAGACATATATTACTCCAATGAACAAATATTCTTCTCTCTTAATAAATATTGAACTTCTAAAAATATCATATATTTTACACATTTATGATTTTAACTCCTTCTCATATTCTTCGGCAACTTCTTCAGACTCATTTAGTATTTTAACGTGTGGTTTTAACAAGGATCCTTTTAATTTATCTAAATGAGATAATGCTAAAGCTTTACCATATTTAGGAGATCCACTTCCACCCTTCTTCTTATCGTGAGCTCCAAGTGGATCGCGGCCCCGTGCGCTACCATCTTTACCATATTTCGGACCTTCTTTTGGCCTACCGGCTCCTTCGTGGCCTCCCGGAGGAGAACCTCCCTCGGGACCTATTTCACCATCCAACTCATGACCAGTTCGTCCGGCCGCCATATCTGAGGGTGTTCCTTGAGATTCACCTGACTTAGCTGGATCGTTTCCTTCAGTTTCAATTTGTTCTCGGCGGAACTTTTGTTTATAATCAAATATTATCTTATCATCTTCGTTTTTGATTTCATCGTCAGAAAATCCAAAAATATTTTTATATATCCACTCTGTAGAAACTAACCCATCTTGAATCATAGACGAGGCCAATGATGTTTTATTATTCCACAATTCAATTTTTTCTTCTTCGTATATTGTGGATGGATTTGTTAGTCCTAGTTCAAAATTAACTAAATCTGCATCAGTATATCCCTGAACATATAAATGAACTATACCAATTTTAGTCAATTCACTAATGATAATTCGTTGAATTCGTTCAATGGTTCTTGCGAAACGAACATCCTCTGCTGCTAATGTGGCTTTACTATTATGAATAATAACACCAGCATTTGTTGCAAAATTATGATACGTTCTAATAGTTAAATCACAGGTATCTCGTTGTTCCGCTAAAATGTCAACTGATACTACTGTATGATTTTTGTACTGTTCTTCGTATTTTCTATAATTTTGCATAAAGTTTTTATTTTGTAATGCTAACGGCATATTATTAAATATAAAATCAACTTTATCTATTTTATTATATTCAAATACTCTATTTAATGTATTCCTATCTATATTACCTAATTTGTGTTCTAACTCTTTGAATGAATTACAATCATTGGCAATATTTATTAATTCATCACATTCAACATATTCTGTCATTTTATTTCTCCTTTAACCCATTTGTTTCCAAGAATTAACCACT
>JACKQG010001800.1_pt1 | contig 29056 bp, 18 predicted proteins | sample 8237621 | NCBI WGS metagenome assembly JACKQG01 (sample SAMN15677084, study PRJNA649215) | marine metagenome | biome: marine; feature: Black Sea; material: saline water; isolation source: suspended particulate matter (SPM) from the Black Sea western gyre | collected 2013-06-09/2013-06-10 | depth... | reverse complement strand
CCGGCCTCGACTACGGCGGCGGAGGCACGAAGGAAGTCGCCGTGCTCGACTGCAAGGTGCTAATCAAACCGGGGCGCTGGCACACGTCCAACGCCGATGGTTTGCATTTCCCCGTGAGCCGACCGGGCCCCTGGATCGAAGGTTGCACTTTCGAAGGCATGGCCGACGACGGAGCGAACTTCTACGGTAAGGGCGCCTTTTGCACTGAGATCATCTCGGATATCGAGTTCGTGCTGACACCGCACGCGCTGATGGAGGTCGGTGCACGCGTATTTGTCTTCGACCCGAAGCCTGGGCAGAAGCTCGGTGCCGCGAAAGTCGTGGCGGTCCAGCGTGACGGGCCTCGCCAGCGAGTGACATTCGACCGCCCGATCCACGGCGTCAGAACCGGATCGGAGAAGACGGACCCGCAATTCTTCGCGATCGACTGCACGGGTGGATTCGTCTTCCGCAACAATACGTTTCGGAACATCCGCCGCTTCGGCATTCTGATCGATTCACGCGACGGACTGATCGAAAACAATCGGTTCGAGGCAACCAGTTCTTGCGGCGTGGTGGTGCACAACGATCCCGATTGGCCGGAAGGCTTTGCGACGGGCAACGTCGTGATTCGTGGAAACACCTTCGACACGTGTTACGTCGAGCGGATCTACCGTTCCGATACATCCGCCACGATTTCGATCAAGACCAACCGACTGGGCTGGCAGCCCGCGCCGTACCGGGGGATCGCCGACATACTGATCGAGGACAACACGTTTGTGAATTGGCGCAACCTGGCCATCAGCCTGGGCTGCACCGAAAACGCCATCATCCGCAACAACCGGTTCCTGGGCGACGACAACGCTCCGGCCGGTGTAGACGGCAAGCCTCACGTCCCGATCCACATCTTCAACGCCAAGCGAATCTCGGTGCGTGGGAATCACATTCGGGATGGGCGGCAGCTCGTATCAGGTGCGATCGAGGTGACCGACGACTGCGAGGCCGTGGACGTGCGTGACAACACACGTCCATGACAGGTTCTTGTCTGATTGCGTAATACGATTGGCGACCGGCACACGGCTGAAATCGCCCGTTCCCAGCACCCGCGACGCCACCGTAAGAGTCTCTTCGCCGAGGGTGCCACCTCGGCCCGTCGTTGATTAGCGATCCGAACCTGCAGACTCGGCTGGCGTCTGACGCCGCGCGAGTTCGCGGGCAGTTTGCTGATCCGCTTCGCTCAGGGAACCGATCGGAATGGCGACCTCGCTACCGTCGTTTTTGCGAAAATGCACGGTTTCACCGTCCAGGCGGAGGAAGGTCGCGGTCACCGTACGTTCGCCTGAGCTTTCGGTCCAGGTACGCGTTGGCAATATGTCATCCTTCGTCGTGTCTTTGGCAGACATCCGGAAGTCGCGGATCCAGAAATGAATGCTGCCTTGCATCAGAAATCCCAGAATCACGGGTCCGTCGATACGTACCGCTTGACTGCCCGTGCGGACGCCGTCGATCTCCATCTCGACGCGTCCTTTAACGCGGCGAAAGGTGACGCTCACGTCGCGCGTTGTGGTAGGCATCGGCGGTGGCGACGGAATCGAGACACCATTTGCATCGGCTTGGACGGGATACGCGCCAAAGCCGATCATACTCTGCCGATCGCCGCTGGCCATTACGGTTTGCATTGACGGCAGAGTTACATACGCTGTGGCCTCGAAATCGTCTTCGGTCGACATCTTGCGGACGACCCACAATGTGCCCGAGGCATTGGTTTTCGAGATCTTCAAACCGCGGTCGTCGTCAGCAAAGCGAACGTCCTGAGCGATCACCGAATTCAACTGCGTGTTGCCGAGTTTCGGCACGTACCAATCCCCGTCGGACTTCAACGGTTCGCCACGCGAAGGCTGTGGGGGTGCGTGCGCCGAAAATGGAAAACCAGCCCCGGGAGCCATCGGGCCGGGGAATCCCATCGGCGGTACCATCATGGGTGGCAGACCAGCCATCGACGAAGACGGAGCGGAGACAGGCGTTTTGTCCTTGGCCGGATCGGGCTCAACACCCTCGAGCACCTCGCAGTCGGTGATATGAAGGTGTGTGGGTGAGCCAAGCTCCAAGAAGACATACCCTGATGAGATGTTGTTATTGGGCAGATGCACGGTTCGCTCGCCGTCAATCCAGATCGACAGAGTTCCTCGACACCGCCGGACCGTGGCCTCGAACTCGTCGCGCCGATCCCAACGAGCTTTGATGTGAGTGCGGAACATGGGATGGCCATTTGCCGAACGGAATCCGATCAATGGAGATTGTCGCGTAGGGTCCGATACTCCGGCTGCCTGGAGTTCATCCGAACTGGGTGATATGCCGTGCAAATGCACCTCGAAGTCGTCGAACAACTCCATCTGCAGCAACACTTGGACGCGCTGGAACTTTTTGTGCGTCTTTGCGAGTAACCCTTTCGCATCCGTCTCCAGCGACGCTTCGGATTCCGCCACCGATTCGTGGATTTCTCGTGAATTCCACTTGACCATCGACCACTGACTTGGATCAAGCAAAGAAGGCTCAGGGGCCGTGACCGTGTCTTCTGTTGTCTCGTCTGGAGACGATGGCTTGGCTACCTCTGGATCGGCCGAATCGTCCCGCGAGCATCCGACACCGAGCACGCAGATGGCCGAGAGGATCGAGACAATGGCGAATGCCGCATATTTCATCTCGATTCTCCAAAGCAGAGGACTGCTCCGTCGGAGGTAGACAGGAACAGCTTGCCACTGGCCGCGGCCATGCCGTCCCAGACTGCGGGCGCATCGAGTTGGTACTCGGCGACCTTACTGCCGTCCTCGCACGACGCCACCCAGATCATCCCGCCCATGCGACCTTCGTACGCGGCATGAGGATCGTCCGCCGGGATTTCCACGGGCATCACTCCCAGGACCAGGTTGTCACCCGACTTCAGCATCGCTTTCGTCCGCACGGGCAGGTTGATCTTCCACACCGTCTTGTCGACTTGATCCCCGGGGATATTGCGGAAGTCGGGCAGGGACTCATCGTCCGAGAACGGCGTGTTCTCCTTTTTGAACAGAGAGTACTTCCCATTTGAATCGCCCTGTCGCCGAACGCCCCATATCCCGTTCTCGTCATAGACCATCATCACGCCGGTCGGCACGGCAATCGTCGGCCTGCGTTTGCCGCCCGGTCTGTTGACAATCCACGAATAGGCGACGGGCACACGGCTGAAATCGCCCGTTCCCAGAACCCAGTGCGATCGGTGGTTTTCGGTATCGTCAAGCAGGCTGGATGTCGAGAATAGGTGCCGCGTCAGCCGGTCCTGCTTTTCCAGGCTGGCGTTGAACCCCACATGGTGTAGGAAGACGTTCTTGCCGTCGCTGACGAGTACATCGGAGATCGCACCTCCTGCCATGGAGAAGGCGTCGCTTCGGTCCGGCGCGAGGAATGTCTTGTAGTCGGTCGTATTCTGGTCGATCCGTGTTTCGTGTTCGGGTTTCGCTGCATCCTGGCCTTCGAACGGCTTTGGATGCTCGCTCTCGAAGTGGTTCTGGCAGAGGGTCTTTCCGGTGGCCGGATCCAGTCCGTAGAGGTCGATTCCGCCATCGAGCCAAGTGGACCGGCCGGCGGAGCAATAGGCCACACCGTCCAAAACCAACACGCTTCCATGTGCGGGCCAAGCTGATTCCACCTGGTTCAATGCCACGACTCGGAGATCCGCCGGAGCAGCCAGAAAACGCCAGACCAGTTCCCCGTCACTCAGCCGCAGGCAGTAGACGCGCCCGTCGGCACATCCGAACAGAACCATTCCTTTGTAGATGGCAGGCGGCGAATCCACGCGCCCGCCTGCAACGAAACTCCAGACCATCTTGCCATCGATCGTGTCCAGAGCATAGACAGCGTTCTCGTCAACGGCGGATAACACCACCTTGCCCTCGGCGATTACCGGCTGCGTCAAACGTCCGCCGATTTCCGCCTTCCAGGCCTGCTTCAACTCTGCCGGTACCGTCGTACTGGCGATCCCGCTGCGAAGCGGATCGTGCCGGAACATAGGCCAATCATTGGAATTTTCGATTGGTGATTTTTGATTGCCGATTTGACCAAATGCTGGGCCGTGTTCGAGACGCTCGACAGTTCCACTTTTCGACCTTTCGACCTTTCCACTCTTCGACTCTTCTGTCGGCGCCAGCGCCCAGAATCCCCATAGTTTCGATTCCATGTAGCAGCCGCATGCGTGGGGTGGGGCGTACATCAGCCCGTTGGCGGGCAGGATTCCGTACTGGCACGTGCCGCGGACCCAGTTGTTGCGAGAATGGTTGTCGCCGGCCAGGTCCATCATTTCGATGCCTCGCTTGCCGGTGATGATGAATCGGTTCGTGGCTTTCTCGCGATAGCAGCGGTGGTGATGTCCCGAGGTCTGCAGGTCCACTGCGACGGCGTTTCTCTCTTTGATCTCGCCGGTATGCAGGTCTCGGCCTTCGTTGAAGTCCGACACAGGCGGAGGGGACACAGAATCGCTTACGTGAAGCCCCTGCCAGACAAGGCCGTCGATAACGAAGATATCCAGCGGCGCGTGGAAACCGCCGCCGGCCTTGCACTCCCAGAGCTTTTCTCCGTTTTCGGCAGACAACGCCGTCAGTTGCTCGGACAGTTTGCACAGCACCACGCCATCTGTAGCAACCAACGTGTTCTTGCCGAAAGTCACGCCTTTCCTTGCGTCCTTCTGGCCGCGTTCTCCATGCGTCCACAGTTCCTTGCCCGACTTCAGGTCAAGGCACACAACACCCTCGCCCACTTGGAAAAACGCTTTGCCGCCGTCTGCGCCGAGTGTCTCCGGCTTGGGGTTCGCGTCGGGATCGGACCACTCCCACTGGCTCTCGCCCGATTCGGCGTTTACCGCCATGATCGTCTTCGTGCTCGGTAGTCCATACCGTTTCTTGAAAGCTGCATGTCCCACGGCATGCTCGGCCACGGGGGCACCCTTCAGTACCAACAGGATTCCGTCGACCAAGATGATCTCCTCGGCACCCTCGGTGTTCCCGAACGTTTTCAGTGTCTTCCCGGTCACCGCATCTATCACTGAAATCGGCGAGTTCAGCCCAAGAGGCGCGTACAGACGGTCGCCGGATATCACCAGCAGCCTCGTTACCTGCGGCGGCCCGGATCGGAACCGGATGGTGTGCCATGTCCACGATTCCATCGGCTTCGACCAGAGCTTCACGCCACTGAAGGCGTCGCGGGCCACGATCGACCATTTGCCCGGCACGTTGATGTTCGCTGCCGTGGCCTCGTCGATGATGTAGAACAGTTTGCCTTTGGCTGTCACGATCGAACTGATACTCGCCAGCTTATGGTGACTGCGAGTCCACCGCGGACCCGCGAGCCAATGCACGTTGCGAGGCGGGCCCACGATCGTGTCGTTAGCGACCGCGTTGTTATCGGGCCCGTGCAGATAGTGCGTCCATTCGTCGATGCCGTCGGGCCAAGGTTTGCGGAAGGTTTCAGGTTTCTGGTGTCGGGTGTCAGGCGTGGTCTTCAGCAGGACACCTCCCGGAGCCAACACCCGCATGATCTCTTCATCCGGTATCGTGTATCCCGTATCCTGGATCACGACCAGGTTCACGAGATTGTCCGCGTAAGGCAGATGTTCGCCGTCAAATGTGTCGGCGGTTACCTTTCCGTAGATCCCCAGCGAGCGAATATGCCGGCGGGCCTTCTCCACGTTTCCAGAGTCCGTGTCGAGTCCCTGCACGATGTAGCCGTCATCGACTCGCAATTTGGCCGTGAGCTTCCCGTCGCCGCAGCCGACATGTACAACAAGCCCGCCGTTGACTCCCGTCGCCTGGATGATATCGCTGACTGAATCCGACTTCGCATACACGGTGGACGCGCAAAGAAATATGAATAAGCAGTGATACTGGCGTTTGTTCATGCAAAACCTCTATTGTTCTATGATTACAGAGCGCAAACATGTAATGTACGGACGAATCGTTTGACCCCCGACCAGCGGTATATCTTCATCTCCCAGCCATTGCTGACCGCCCCGTGATGGTCTAATAACTTCACGGACAAGTCAAGGACATCGAAAGAGCTTGATAGCAAATGAAATTACGCATCCTGAAACACGAAGACGTTACCCGGTTACTACCAATGCCCCAGGCCATCGAGCAAATGCGGAAAGCGTTTGCCGAGTTGTCCGCCGGTCGGGCGATCATGCCAATGCGATCGCGTATGGATATGGAAGAGGGCGATATGCTACTCATGCCGGCTTGTCTGGAAGAATCGGTGCTGTGCGTCAAGGCCGTGCTGACTTATCCGGGCAACCGCAAGCGCAACCTGCCGGTGGTTCAAGGCATGTTGATGGTATTCGATCCGGCAACCGGCACTCCGCTGGCGTTGATGGATTGCGAGGGAATGACGGCCATCCGCACGGGCGCGGCCGGAGGGTTGGCGATCGATCTGCTTTCCCGGCGGGACAGTCACACCGTGGGGCTGATTGGTTCCGGAGTTCAAGCTCACACGCAGTTGAAGGCTGCGATGTTCGTGCGTGAGATTCGACAGATCTGCGTCTTTGACCCATGTCGCGAAGCTGCCGTGGCTCTGCGAGACGAGATCGCCGGCCAAGCGAACGCGCCGGAAGTAATCATCGCGAGCGAATCGGACGAGGTCGTGCAATCTAGTGATATTGTGATCACGGCGACCACCTCGCCCACGCCGACCTTTGACGGTCATGCCCTGCGCCCGGGGACGCATGTCACCGCGATCGGCTCCTATCGCCCGGACAGGCGAGAAGTGGACACGTACACGGTCGAACGGGCATATGTGGTCGTCGACTCGCGCGAAGCGAGTAAAAACGAGGCCGGCGACCTGATCATCCCAGGCCGACAACCCGACGCCGAATTGGGTGAAATCGTTAACGGCACCGCGGCCAGCCGGACAGACGACCAACAGATCACGTTGTTCAAATCAGTTGGAACAGCCGTCCAAGACGCCGCAGCGGCCGGGTGGGTGCTCGAGCAGGCGGAACAGTCCGGCGTCGGTATGCTGATCGACGTGTGAGGGACGAGCCGTGGGTGAATCGTGTGGGGCACGTTTCCAACGTGCCTTTCGGCTCATTGGCACGTTGGAAACGTGCCCCACGTAGGGAGACGGTCAACGCGTCCGCGGACGGACCTCGCCGGCCAAGGCGTTCTCGTAATCTCCACGCTCGTAGACGATGTCTTTGAGTTCCTCCAGGTGTTTTTCATGCACGCCTCGCGGCGTGGTCCGGTGTTTCTTGCACAACGCTGCAGCGGCCCCGACAGCTACGCCCATGTGTCCACCGGTCTTCATCAGCTTGATGCTCGAGTAGGCGATGTGGGTGGCGCTCGCGTCGCGACCGGCCATCATCAGGTTGTCGATGTTTCGCGAGTACAGACACCGGAAGGGAATCCCGTACGGCTTAACCGGAATCAGATCCATCTTGTTCCGGAAATCGTGTTTCTCGCCCGGATAGTGCAGGCAGAAGACCAGGCTGCCGGTGGCTACGGCATCGGGAAACTTGCGGCTTGTGCGAATGTCGTTCTCGTTCAGGATGTAATCGCCCATGAGGCGTCGGGATTCACCTCGCGCGGCGACATATCCAACGTGCGACAGTCGCGCCTTGGACGCTTTCTGCGGAAACTTCTGCTTCACGTTGGCGAACGTGCCGTAGATGGCCGAGAGCAGGTGATCGCGGATCTCCTCGGCTTCGCCGATCATGTCGCGCAGGTGGCCGTATTCCCAACTGTGGTTGCTAACCGGATCTAGGTGATCGCCGGCCACTTCCCTCGCCCAAGGAACATCGGGAAAAGGAACGGGCCACTGGTCGATAGCGATCTTGAAGAAAAGCGTGGCGCCATGAGTCATCCGGTCGGCTTTTTCGGGTGCCAAGGATTCGTCAAACTCGTCTCGTGCCTCCCGGCCCATACGATACTCGGCGCCGGCCCGGTATCCAATCCAACCGTCGCCCGTGCAATCAACAAGAGTGCGCGCGTTGAAACGGCGCTCCTCGCTCGTGCGCGTATTCTTGGCATCGACGCTCACAATGCGTGAGCCTTCAGTGGTCACCCGAAAGGCGTGCCAACCGAGCAGCAGGTGGATGTTTGGCTCGGCAAGGATTACCTCTTCTCTTTTTGCCCCAACGACTTCGGTCACGACCGAGCGATCCAAACCGGCCGGTCGGATGCCAATTTCCGAACTGCTATTTCCGCCCAGCACCGGTCGGTTTTGAACCAAAGCCACTCGCAGCCCCAGTCGCGCCGCAGTCAGTGCCGCCGAGCACCCGGGCACACCGCCGCCAACCACGACAACATCGAAACTGCCGCCCGCAGGCGGCACATCCGGCAATGCCAACAAACCACGCCGCCATTCGGCCATGGACTCGTCCGGCTTCGCGGGTGGGCGAAAGTCACTGTCCGTCGTGAACAATAGGGCGTCGCATCGGCCGTCGAAACCTGTCAAATCTCTCAACTCGATCGTCGTGCTCTGTTGTGCGACTTCAACCAAGCCACCGTCCTGCCAAACCCAACCGTCGCCAACGGTGCCGAATTCTGTGGCCAGTTCCTTTCCGTCAATAGCGACACGAAATCGGCCTGGATGATGCGACGGCACCCAATCCTTGGTCCGAACCCAAAGGCGGTAGGTTCCGGTATCCGGAAACGCCACCGTTGTCTTCGCGTTGGCCACCTGAATTCCTAGCCCGTGAGCCAATAGATAGGGCGAGCCCATTTGATCGATGAACTGGGCATCGACCATCCAACCGCCCGGATCGTCGAAACTCTCGGCCTCGACAAGTACTTCAACGGCCTGGGCATCCAAGGCGATAAGAAACGGAAACAGGATTGCTGGAAGGTATTTCATGGAGAGGATTCACCGTTGACTGAAGGCGTGGAAAGTATCCGAATCTGCGAGACGCTGAACGTTGCTTTGGCCCATTACTATTTCACTTTTTTCGGTTTCTTCTTTCTCGTCCATACGCCTTCGCTCACGCTGCGTCTCCAAAATGGGGCACAAGGTACGATGACTACAGTAACTCGATGGGTGAAGGCATCGCGGGGCATCTCCACCCACAGACGTATTGTCGTGCAGGCACAAGAGGTCTTCCCCAGCATCGTCTGGTTGATTCACAGTTGTCCTTCGCTTGCAGGATTCACTGAACCATACGACGTCCCGTCGCGCGGCATGTCTCTAATGGACTAGATGCGCGGCAACGTCAGGGAGTTACAGAAACTCCGGCCCAACTGCCGCAACGCACATGGAGAGCATTTTGGATTCTAACACAAACGTCAAGGAACGATAGTCTCTTGCCAAGCGAGAGTTGCATCGACGGCGTCTCTGTTCACCTCCCGATCTGGTGGTAAACTGTGGGAGAATTTGGTCGCTGGTCGGAAGCTGTATCAACAAAGGAGCGGGACCATGCACTCGCGGCGTCTTGGTAAGGGCATGCGACGTTGGCTGGCTGGAATTGCGGCCGTCGGGATTGCGTTGGCGAGCGTGTTGCTCGGTTCGCAGCATCAGGAAGACCCCGCGATCCCTGTTCAAGACCAACGGCAGTGGGTGAGACTCACATTCGGCCTGGACGAAAAAGTGGCCGACTGGGACGGATCAGTCTCGGTGCAGGATGGGAAGATCCTGAACCTGGAAAGCTGGGGATTCGAACGCGACCATCACTTGGATGCCGAGTCGCGAACATGGAAGTGCTCGACCTTCGTGGACAACGTGCGCGAACGGTCCACCTTTGCCGAGCCGTTTCGTGGTGTGCTGGTGGAATTGGAGAGCACGGGCAAAACGTCGCTGCGCGTCCAGACGAAGCAGGGCGAATTCATGGTCAAAGTGGCGGATTTGACCGCGGGCCGCCCCAGCCGATTCCTCGACGATCGGGCGTCGGCCGAGTTGCTTGGCGTCGCGCGACCGTTGGCCGGTACCAGTGGTTGGCATCCGCACTTGCCGCAAACACATACGGACGACGATTATCCGACCATGACCGTCGACGGTCGCGGCCATCGCTGGATTGCTTGGATCGCGTACGACCACGAGTTCAGCCGTGACGAGTTGCGGGTGCTGGATCTGGATGCTGAACAAGCCCAAATCACTTGGATCGACGCGGGCCGATTGCAGGCATCGCCATTGTTGTTGACCGACGCCGCGGGGGCTCCGTGGCTGTTTTGGTGCGCTCCGTGTGAAGAGAACTGGGAAATCTACGCCGCTCGCTTTGATGGCCAAGGGTGGAGCACGCCCGAGCGCATGACCACGGCCGATGGCTCCGATCTTCACCTGGTTGGTGCTCGCGGTCCGAACGGCGAGATGTGGCTGGCTTGGCAGTCGTTTCGCGAGGGGAACAGCGACGTTATCGCAAAATGTCGGCGTGACGGAACGTGGACGACCGATATCGCCGTGACGCACGATCCATCGAACCAGTGGGAGCCGTCGATCAGTGTCGACAAAGCAGGCCATGCATGGATCGGGTACGACAGCTACGAAAACGGCAACTACGACGTCTATCTCAACGCGATCCTCATCAGCGATACCGGCTATCCAATAGTCAGCGAATCCGTCCCGATTGCCACGAGTCCCGATTTCGAGGCTCACGCCTCGGTCGAAGCGACCGGCGACAAGGTGTGGGTGGCGTACGACGCGGCCGGGCCTAATTGGGGCAAAGACGTCGCCGGCTCGAAGACCACGAACCGCGGGACGTACGCCGAACCGCTCCATGCGACGCGCCGCATCGAACTGCGTGCGTACAGCGATGGCCAGGTATCCAAACCGCTGGCCGACGTGCCCCAGCGACTCGATACGCTTCGTCCGACGAACGTGGCTCACAAGTACATGGGCGAGGTTCGGCGATTCTACGATCTGCCGCAGCTTGTTCGGGATGCGGACGACCGGCTATGGGTGTTCTTCCGCGTGAACCGAGAAGGATATGCCGAAGACCCGCAAGCGGCCATATGGGAGATCTTCGCTACCGCGTACGTCGACGGCGCATGGCTAGAGCCGATTCTGCTTCCGCAAAGCTGGGGACGGCAGAGCCAGCGGGCCGCCTTTGCCAGGCTGGACCGTCGTGCGGAGAAACCGCGCGTGGCTTCCGCGGCGGCGGGCGCTGCCGAACGGCGATCTCCGCCATCCGATCCGGGTTTGTACTGCGCGTGGTCACGCGGGCACCATATGAATGATACGCCGTATCGGGTATTCGTCGGGAAGCTGCCAGCGGTTGTGGGCTCGGCAGTCGATCCGCCAGTCGCTCGAGTCGAACTTCCTGCCGCAGATGCTCAACCGGAACCGATCGTGGAAAGCTGGGCAATCCGACGTGGCGGCGACGAGTATCGCGTGTACTTCGGCGATCTGCACCGGCATACGGACATAAGCTGGTGCTACCCAACCATCGACGGCTGCCCGGTCGATGCGTACCGTTATGCGCTGGACGCCGCTCGACTGGACTTTCTGGCCATCACGGATCATACGCGAGACACGGACCCATACCCGTGGTGGTACACGCAAAAGGCGAACGACATGTTTCAGGTACCGGGCACATTCGCCACGATCCACGGGTACGAACGAAGCAACATGACTCAAGGGGGCGGGCACCGCAACGTGTTCTTCGTCAAGCGAGACTGGCCTGTGTTCCGCAGCGAGCATCACTACAGACACGTGAAGCTCCCGCCGCCGGAACGCCTTGACCCGCGTGCGGCGCTGTACCCGAAACTGAGAGGCAAGAACGCTTTCACCGCGGCCCATACGCCGGCTTATTCGAAAGGCGACGCGCTGGGCACCTGGTCGTACAACGATCCGGAAGTCGAGCCGCTGGTCGAGATTTTCCAGGGATTCCGCCGGTCTTACGAACGTCCCGACAAAGGAGTGCTGGAAGAGGCGTCCATCTGGTACGCGTTGAACCGCGGTTATCGTCTGGGATTCATCGCGTCGAGCGATCACGTTTCGACCCACATGTCCTATGCCTGCGTGTGGGCGCAAGACAATTCGCGCGAGGGACTGTTCGAGGGGATGCGGGCACGGCGAACCTACGCGGCAACCGACAAGATTCTCTTGGATGTCCGCATCGGCGATGCTCTCATGGGCGAAGAAACCGATGTCGCCGGACGGCCAGAACTGGATGTTCGCGTCCTCGGCACGGCTGCGATCGACGAGATCCAGGTGGTTCGCAACGCGCAAGTCATCTGGCAGTCATCGCCGGGCCAGCGCGAGGTCCACACGAAATACCGCGACGACTCTTTCGCGGACGGACCTGCGTGGTACTATGTCCGTGTGCGTCAGGCCGACGACGGCATGGCGTGGGGTTCGCCCATTTGGGTGCGGTAGTCACGCGGTTGGCCGGAACGGGTGTGTGCCACTGCTTTCGATTGGGGGAAGCCGACCATTTGGCAACGCCCACCACAATCGAAAGCAGTGCCGTCGGGCAAGGACAACGCGCGCGTACGCAGGGCCATGACGTCGGCGGCACTGCTTTGAACTGTGGTGCGTCCATGGAGATGCAGAGCCGAATCAGTTCCAAGCAGTGGCACACTGTGGACAACCGGCAATAGAAGGAAGGGTTCCCGGCGAAGCCGAGTTAGGTTCAACATGTGACAGGGATTCCTTCGCCACTACTGGGGAAGTTGCATGAGACAAGTATCGGATCTCCACGTCGCATCCAATATCCCGCTGCCGGCGCCGGCGCTGATGCTGCACGAAATCCCGCGTTCAGAAGCGCAGGCAGATTTCGTGGCCGAGGCGCGTGGGCATATTCAGCAGATCATCTTTCGTTGCGACCCGCGGTTTCTGCTGATCGTTGGACCGTGCTCGATCCACGATATCCAAGCCGGCCGAGAATATGCAAACCGCCTGCGCGAGTTGATCGACCGAGTGGCCGGACGCATTTACATTGTGATGCGCTGCTATTTCGAAAAGCCCCGTACCTCGACGGGATGGAAGGGGCTGATCATGGATCCGCACTTGGACGGTTCACACGAGATCCCGGAAGGTCTGCGCATCGCCCGCCGGTTCCTGCGCGAAGTGATCGACATGGGCGTGCCCACGGCGACCGAACTGCTGGATCCGATCACGCCGCAGTACATCGCGGACCTGATCTGCTGGTCGGCCATCGGGGCACGCACTACCGAATCGCAGACGCACCGCCAGATGGCATCGGGCCTTTCCATGCCGTTGGGTTTCAAGAACGCCACTCCGGGCAGTATCGGCCCGGCGATCAATGCCATCAAGGCCGCCAAGGCGTCGCACACGTTCCTGGGGATCAGTGGCGACGGCGTAGCGTCCGCGGTCACAACCACCGGCAACTCCGACTGCCACGTCGTCTTGCGCGGAGGCGACAGCGGGCCGAATTACTCGGCCGATCACGTCGCCGACACCGAACTGCAACTGGAAAAAGTCGGTTTGGACAAAGTCATGTTGATCGACTGCAGCCACGGAAACAGCGGCAAGGACTTCCGCCGCCAGCCCGAGGTATTCCAGGACGTTGTCCGTCAACGCGCCTCCGGCACCACGTCGATCATCGGGGCCATGCTGGAAAGCAACCTGGTTGACGGCAACCAGCCGTTTCCCAACCCAACCGGCGATCTGATCTACGGCCAATCCATCACGGACGCCTGCATCGACTGGCAGACCACCGAACGAATCGTGCTGGAGGCAGCGGAAGTGCTCTAGCTGACGAATAGACGAAGAAACATAGGCATCGAACACCATCCGGTGTACACTATCAGTGTCAGCCGAAACCGCGTAGGGTGGGCCAAGTCTTCGCGGGCCCACCGGAAACCGCTCGCCAGGCAATCACGCGAGCATCGTTCGGACGACTGAGCCTATCAGTATCGAGAGCCCATTTCGGTGGGCCCGCGAAGACTTGGCCCACCCTACAAAGACTACGAAGACGAGCACATCATACAAATCGAGACTCCAATTCAACGGAAGGAGCTTTTCTATGTCCGCTGGCGAAATGAACCGTCGTCAATTCGTACGCGATACGTCACTTGCGGCCGCCGGCGTGGCGGCTGGATTGGCCGGAACGCAGACGCTGAAAGCCGGCGAGGCCACGGCGAAAGAGGCCAAGGAAATCCGCAGCTACAATCGCGACATGGAATATCGTCGCTGTGGTAGGACCGACCTGATGATCTCGTCCGTCTCGCTGGGCGGACACTGGAAGCGCATTCACCAGTTTATCGGTGGCGAGCCGATGGGCGGCTGGATGGGCAACATCGATCGGGCCGGGTTCGAAAAGAACCGACACGACGTTGTCACTCGGTGCATCCAGCGCGGCATTAACTGGGTCGACGCGTGTACGATCGCCGAAATCCGGACTTACTCGCGCGCCCTGAAAGACCGGCGTGACAAAATGCACATCGCCTGTTCGTGGGCGGAAAAGGAAGTCCGCCGGGCGGAATACCGCACTTTCGCGAAGCTGAAAGAGACGATCGACTGGGGACTGAAGGACGCCGGCTTGGAGTACTGCGACCTGTGGCGGATCACTTGTCACGAACAGAGCAGCCAGCACACCGAAGGCGAAATCGACGAACTGATGAAGGCCCTAGCGTGGGCTCGCGAGACGGGCCGAGCGCGTTTTGTGGGCATCTCGACCCACGACCGTCCGCACATCAAGAAGCTGATCGAGACCTACCCCGAAGTCCTGGATGTAATCGTCACGCCCTATACGGCCAAGAGCAAACTGGTGACCGACGACACCGGGTTGTGGGCGGCGATGCAGAAACACGATGTCGGCTGGTTCGGCATCAAGCCGTTCGCCAGCAACTCGGTCTTCAAGGGCGACAGCTCCCCGGACAGCCCCACGTTCGAAGAAGACAATCGAATCGCCCGATTGGCCATCCGCTACGTCTTGTGCAACCCGGCCATCACATCTCCGATTCCCGGCTTGATCTCCACGCAACACGTCGACAACGTCGCCCTAGCCGTGTTAGAGCGTCGCGAGCTGGATATGGAAGAACGGGCAGAGTTAGAATGGGCCATGAACGAAGCATGGGCCAACCTGCCCCGCAACTACCAATGGCTGAAGGACTGGGAGTACGTGTAAACGCAACCCATTCGCTTGAGTGGATATCACGTATCAAGAGTTCAGCTCCGCGCCGCCCGCGACTTTGAGTCCGCGCCCTTAGGGCGACGCTTGCTCGACGCGCGGTGAAAACGAGACGATTTCTGTTGACGAAGGCCCTACGGCAAAGGAGACGCACATGGTCCGCTTCGATTGTCCAAGCTGCGGTAAGTCGATCAGCGTTGAAGATGACGCTGCAGGCGGAAAACGAGAGTGTCCAGCCTGTGGCGAGACGGTTCAAGTTCCGCAGCGCGCGGCCGAGGAGTCCAAGGCCGAATCATCATCTGCCGATGCCCCGGTTCCAGCCGAAATTGTGCCAGATGCGCCATCCCCGGCTATTCCTGTATCACAGTCCACTGGCAAAGGCGGGGCCGGTATCGTTCTGATCGTCATTGCCGTCGTTGCTGTTGTCGTATTGCTTGGCGTCGTGGGGCTCTTCTTGGTCGGTAGTTTCATCGGCCAAATGCAGACCGGCGCCTACGTAGATTTGGCGAAGACGCAAATGGGAATATTCGAAAGCCAATTGGGAGCCTATCGCCTGCACGTCGGTAGCCTGCCTAACACGAACCAGGGATTGGTGGCACTGAGGTACCCGCCGTCTGACCTGCCCAATCCTCAGAAATGGCGCGGGCCTTATTGCGCAAAGGACATTCCCGCCGACCCTTGGGACAACCCTTATCAGTACGAGATGATCAGTCCCGGACAGTACCGCATCTGGTCCTGGGGAGCGGACGGCATCGACGGCACCGATGATGATCTCATCGTCACGAACGTACCGCTGGAGTAACTGCGAGTACGTGTAACGGAAACGGCAAGCGACGTTTTCGAATTCAGAAGTCAGTTTCGTCCGTGGCGAGATCCAATAGGCTAAGCACGACCGCATAGTTGAACGTCCAGCCCGAATGTGTCCGGCTGAAGTCGATTTTTCTGTAGACGTCGGGGATTTGTGCGTGCGCCTGTCGCGCCAACTCGGGGTCGCCGGACAACAGCGCGATCTGCCACGCCATCATGGGGATCTGCAATCCCATGCCGTGTCCCCACGGTCGTGTGCCGTCGGACAGCTTGGGCGAGCGCCATTCGGGATCGAACGCGTCCCAGAGGTCGAAGACGGTGGCCTTGGAATTGACCGACAGTCCGAGCGGCTTGAGGAATTCGTCTACCACCGGCTCGGGCCGATTGCCGATCCAATCCAGCCGTCTCCAGTGTGTGAAGAAGTTGCAGGTGAGCATGTCTTGCGCGCGGCGCTGCACGCCGCGCTGGGCAATTGCCCTTCGTTCCGGATTCCGCTCCAACCGCGCCAGTGTGATCAGCCGAAAGTCGTTCTGTACGGAATAGAGCGTGTAACGTGGAAGCCGAGTGTCTTCTTGGTCGAGCAACGTCCAGCGTTTGGCGTCCGCTTCGTTGCTGAACCTCTCGTATTCTTGCTTCCAGTGCTCGTCGCCCGTCACATCCTGTACGGCGCCGACCATCGACAACATGGTCTCCGCATTCAACGGTGTCATGGACAGCCAACACCAGCCGACGTGCGCCACGCGGCTGTCGTCCTCGACCATCAGCGTCCAGCCATTCTTCTCCATGCGTTTGGCAAACTTGTCCAATGCGTCGCGGATGAAGGCCTTCTCGTCGTCTTCGGCAATCGGACTGCGGTAGTAGCGCCAAAGCCCGCACACGAACAACGAATGCTGGTCCAGCGACGAGTCGCGATAGTAGCTCTTGCCGTCGGGATGCGGTCCGCGCGGAACGAAACCGGGCATGGGGCTGATCGTGCCCACTAGCTTCAGCCCCTTGAAGATGCGCCTTGCCAGATCGGCAAAACACGGGGCGCCCGTGGCTTCATGCGCGTCGCACAAAGCGAACAGGAACATGCCGTTCAGCAGCCCCGGATCTTGGATTCCCGAGCCATAGCCGTACGGCATGTACTTGCCGTCGACCTGCTCCTTGGCGATCTGGTCAGGGGACTCAAGCACGGCGATGCCTTTCGGCCCGTTCAACCGCTGGCCATATACCAGGTTAGTGTTTGGGTGGCAGAACCCTTCGATGTACATGCCGCACAGCTTTTTGACGGCCTCCAACCCGTCCGTTTCGTCCGCCAAAGTGACTCCGGGCAGCACGAACATCAGGAGAACGCACGTCACGAGCAATAATCTGGACAGCAGTTTCTTATCAGCGGCTCTCACGGCTGGTTTCTCCTCCCGTTCCGTGGACTCAACAACAATCAAGCGAACATCGGCGCATCTGGCAACGGGAGACAATGGCTAAGCGAATGCAAACGGCTTCCGCTTATGGTAACCTGCTGAGCAGATCAATTCATCTGTTCGTGCGAAGGTTTTGATTATCGTTGCGAGAGTCAAAATGGCTGGTATGCAAAGAGCTGCTGGAGCGTTCGTTGTTGTGGCGTTGGCCTTCGTGATCTGCCGCTGGCCGTTGCAGTCTGCGTGGGGCGGAACGCCGGAGGCAAATCGTCGCCCGAACGTCATGCTGATCATGCCGGACGACCAGGGCTACGGCGACTTGCGATTCCACGGCAATGACAAGATCGACACGCCCGTGCTGGACCGACTGGCCGCCCAGTCGACCCGATTCGATCGATTCTTCGTCTGCCCGCTGTGTACGCCGACGCGAGCCACCTTGTTGAGCGGCCGTTACTATCTGCGCACGGGCGCGGCATCGGTAACTCGCGGTTTGGAGACCATGCGCAGCAACGAAGTTACCATCGCCGAGGTGCTCAAGGCCGCTGGCTACGCCACGGGTTGCTTTGGCAAATGGCATTTGGGCGAGCACTATCCCAATCACCCCAACGGCCAGGGATTCGACGAGTTTTTCGGCATGCCCACTGGCCACTGGGACAACTGCTTTGATCCAAAGCTGGAGCACAATGGCCGGATGGTCAAGACCCGCGGCTACATCACCGACGTGTTGACCGACGCGGCGGTCCGGTTTGTGGAAGAGCATCAAGACCAACCGTTCTTCTGTTACGTGCCGTACAACGCCCCGCACACGCCGCTTCAAGTGTCAGACAAATTGTTCGACAAGTACAAGGCTCGTGGTCTCGACGACCGTACGGCGGCGGTCTACGGAATGGTCGAGAACATAGACGAGAACGTGGGCCGATTGTTGAAGAGGCTCGATGATTTACGTTTGGCCGACGACACCATTGTGATCTTTCTTTCGGACAACGGTGCCGAAGGTCCCGAAGGCAGCCGCTACAACGCTGGGATGCGAGGAATGAAAGGCCGCGTTCACGAAGGCGGATCGCGAGTGCCATTCTTCGTCCGCTGGCCCGGGAAGACCAAGCCGGACAGGGTCATCGGCGAGATCGCTGCGCACATCGACCTGCTGCCCACAATTGCGGAACTGTGCGGAGTCGAAAAGCTGGAAACAAAGCCTCTGGACGGTCGCAGTCTGGTGCCGCTGCTGATGGAAGACGATGTTGACTGGCCGGACCGGATGATCTTCACGCGCATGCCCGGCTGGAAACGATTGGTCAGTTACGTTGACCCCGTGATAAGCGATTTACAGCCGTTACCGGGCGCCGTTCGCACACAGCGTTGGCGTCTTGTGAACGACGGTTCGGGCTGGCAGCTATTCGACATGATCGACGATCCGGGGCAAACGGAAGACGTTGCTGCCGACAACCCGCAAGTCGTCGAACGATTGACCAAAGCCTATGACCGGTGGTTTGCCGATGTAACCCGCGTCCCAATCCGGCGACCACCAATCTCTGTCGGCTACAACGAACGACCCGCGGTCGAATTGCCCGCACCGGAGGCTTATTTCACGGGCAGCATCCGCTGGTACAATCAATGGGGCTTCGCCCATGACTGGCTGACCGACTGGACCGATACGGCCGACACAATCCGCTGGGACGTGGACGTGGTGAACGCTGGTCGTTACGACGTGACGCTGATGTACGCGTGCCCGCCGGAAGCGGTCGGCACGCGACTGCGAGTCGAGGCCGGCAACTCGGCCGTGGAAGGTTCGATTCAGCAGGCGCACGACCCGCAACCGGTCCTCCGTCCCAGCCGCCAGAAGAAGAGGCGCTACACGCAGGCATTTGCCGAACTGGAACTCGGCGAGATCCAGCTTGGTGAGGGTCGCGAACGCATTACCGTCAAGGCACTGAGCAAACCAGCAGACCGAGTTTGCGATTTGAAATCGGTATGGCTGCGGCGGGTTGACTGATTGGCCTGTTGCATCAGTATGTGGAGGACGTGAATTGACGGACGGACATGCCAAGTCCTTCAATTGCCGAGATTTCAAGCCGCTGGCTTGACGCCAGCGGTGCATGACCTTCAGCCTGGCAGCACGAAATACACCAGACTTGCCGAATGCCACCGAACTTGCTTCGGCGGATTGTTACCTCGCACCGCCGAGGTGACGCACCCCCGAGATGAACTCGGAGGCATCCGGCAGCGGCGGATGTGATGCTGGTCATAGGCTGCTAGTCATCAACCGCCGGCATGAAGCACGGCGGCTTGCGGACACATCGAAGGTAAGAACAGGACTACCAAATTCGTCCCGGCTATAGGAATGAAAGGCTAGATCATGCTTCGAAACCGAATCACACGCCGCCAGGCAATCAAGGTCGGAGCTGCTGCAGCTCTGCCGCTGGTCGCCGCATCGACGATGTCTGCCGTCCAGAACACGAAACCGGAGACTCCTCTAACCATTGGGATCGCCACCTTAGGGTTTCGCGACCATACCAACCGCGAACTGGCCGAAGAACTGGCCGGCGCGGGTATCCGAGTGGTGCAGTTGTTCCTGAATCAAACGGACAGCCGCTACTGGAAGTACAACGGACGGTCCGACGTGTCGGACATGACCGCCGAACGGTGCGAGGCGATTGCCAATGCCTACCGGTCGGCAGGCGTGTCCATTCACAGCATTGGCGTGTACACCAATCTGATCCATCCGGACGAAACCGAGCGAAAGGCCAACCTGGCCTATTTCGAAGCGATGATGAAGATTGGCAGTGCCATGGGCGTGCACGCGTTTATAACCGAGGCGGGCCACTACCACTCGGACGAGCCGGCCCCCAGGGTAGAACTCCACTTCCAGGAAGAAGTTTGGCAGACCACGGTGGCAACCGGCAAAGAGCTGGCGGAAATGGCCGAGCGTCACAAAGCGACGGTATTGGTCGAGCCGTTCTTCCGGGGCTTCTTCGCCAGTGCCAAGCGAACGCGGGTGTTTCTCGAAGAAGTCAACTCGCCGCGGATACGGGCGCTTTTGGATCCGGCCAACCTGCTGGAGGTGAACGATCTGGAAGAGATGTTTACCCAACTTGCTCCCTGGATCGACTGTCTACACGCCAAGGACCGCAAACTGCACGTCGATCGCGGCGTGGCGGCCGGCCAAGGCGACCTCGACTACCCGAAGTTCGTCACCCTGGCCGCCAAACACACGCCGAAGGCGCCGTTGATTCTGGAGTACGTCGGCCCAGACGATTACAGGCAGGCACTCGCGCATTTGCAGGGGGCGATCCGCGAGTCAGGTCTGGACAAGTGAGGTCTGCCTGACGTGGAGCGCGTTACCGGCTTACGCCCGACCCATCGTCTTTACGCCAATGGCGTTTGGTCTCACAGCCCAGGGTTGCTCCCGGCTACCCTGGGAAACGCGGCATCGATTGAACGGTTTTACCCCAAGGGGGTCGCGTCATGGTGAGCACGGTGGCGGCGCGACGGAACCCCGTTGGGGTACATGAGTCCTTGGAACGCGGCATCTGCGACCCCAGGGTAGCGGGGCAACCCTGGGCTATGTGGCGAAACCGCGTTGCGGTAGGGAGAATACTCTTGCCATCCTCTTCCAGGCCCTGGGTTGGGCAAGAATACGAATGCAACATCTAACGTCTGCTGCCTTTTCTCGAAGCTACTTCTCCCTGATCAAGAAAATCCGGTCCACGTAAACCGCGTTGACCTCGTCAGGGCGTTTGGGCGGAGCGACCCAGAAGTACATCCCTCCGTGTAGATCGTACGATCCCAAGTCGAAGACCCGATAGGTGTCGCCGGCCGACTGTTCGACGGTGATCGCCCGGTGCGTCACGCTCTTCTTTGCCACGCTGTCGTACAGACCCATCGTCATGGCGGCGCCGCTGCCGGCCTTGGCTTCGCACCGCGCTACGGCATAGCATCGCCACGGATTGCCTCGTTTCAGGTCATCCGACAAGCGGTATTGGACAGCCCACTCGAAGTGATCGCCGGGCATGCGCGCGGCTTTGCCGTCCGAGGCGTTCGAGTCGTCGGCGGTGCTGGCCCACTCGTTCCTGCGGGAGAGGTTGAACTGGTTGTCCTGAAAGTCGATCCAGTCGTCATCAGCCAAACCCTGGCATTCAGATGGTGGCGGTCCGGACGGACGAAAACGGCTTCGAAGGGCATCTTCATACTCCTGGAAACGATGCCGCTCGCGGTAACTGCCTGCGTCGAACTTGTTAGCCAACCGGATAAACTCCTCGCAAGCGGCCGCCGGATCTTTCGGACCAAGGAACTCGGCGCCCGATAGTCTGGCGGACAGCTTCAATGCGTAGTAGCGCTTCAACCACACATGGTCCAGCGGCATGCGCTCGCGGCGGACGCGCTCCGGCAACACTGGATCGTCGGCAACCGCTTCGGCCGCTTTCTCGAAGTGACGCACGGCCTGGTTCAAGTCATCGATCGTCAGCCAGCCAGCCGTGTCGTTCATGAAGCACCGCAGGTAGACGCCCGATCGCTCGGCTGCGTCGTGCATCAACTCCAGATAGGCCATCAAGTGCGGGGTGGCCGCACCGTAGTAGCCATCCATGAATTCTTGGATCAGGGCCGTTTCGTCCAAGTCCGGGTTCCACATCAGGTGTGCCAAGAGCCACGCGCGAAGCCGCACGAAATCGCCGATCGCACAGGTGGAGTCGCCCTGTTCGAACAGTCCGATCACATTGTTGTTGACGAAGAACCGGAGATTCGGCGCGAGTACACGCATGTTTGCATGAGGCAAAATGTAGTTACTGAAGTTCGTCACGTAGTTCCAGACAAACAGGTGCGGGGCGATGCTGCTCCAGCCTTCGATGTCGCTGCGGAACTTCTCGTTCTGTTCGCCGCTTGCCAGCGGCTGGACAAACGAGCACTACCGTTGCGGGCGATTCGAAGAGGCACTGAAGGTCCTTCCCAAGCACGGAGACACGTTTCAGGTACCCGTCTCGCTGCTCGTCCAGGCCATGGTTCACCAGCGCCTGGGGCATGAAGACGAAGCTCGTCGACTGTTGCGGCAAGGGATCGCGGAGATGGAGCAGCGAATTCCCACCATCGACGGCCCGCCGCTGGCCGACTACATGCCGGCACGCTGGGTCGTGTGGACGACTCATCAGGTCCTCCGCCGCGAAGCAGAAAAGCTGATCGACGATGAAACGAACAGATAGCGGCCATGGGAACGATCTTTGATGAAACGGCGCATGAACCGAGTTGAAAGCGTTCGTAGGACCGTATTTGGGCGGCGTTCTGCGCTCCTCAACCGCCTGGAGGCGGCACTGTAGATCCGTTCGCGGATTGGCTTTCGTTCGATTTGTGCCATTTGCGACTCTCTCATTCCCAGTCTGAGTAACTATCATGTACTTAAGCTGACTTGCCTGATGTAGTTCTATGCGCCAATTCCAAGAGGACGTTCACCCATGAGACGCCAATTCTACATTCCTCTGCTCCTGGTCGTTGCGGTTCAAATCAGTCTGTACGCTCAACCCAAAGCTGCACCTGAAGAGAATGCCAGTTCGGTGCTACCGGTAAAGGAGATCGACGCAGATCCCGATGTCCCCACGCTGGAACAAGTTGTCGGTTTCGGGTGGGCACAAGAAATCACTAGTCACGCCGAGTTCGAACGATATCTGCATGCGTTGGCCGAGGCTGCGCCGGATCGGACGAAGCTTGTCCGCTACGGCAGTTCGTACGAACGTCGCAGTCTCAACTATCTGGTGATTTCATCATCAACGAATATCAAGCGACTGGAGGAAATCCGGCAGAACAACCTTTTGCTCAGCGACCCGCGGAAGATCTCCGATCAAGAGGCCGAGACGTTGATCAAGGATTCACCAGCCATCCTTTGGCTGGCATACAACGTCCACGGAAACGAGTGCTCGGCGGGGGACGCGGCTCTGGTGACGGCCTATCACCTGCTGGCCGATCGCCGCGAGGAGACACGCCGTTGGTTCGAACAACTGGTTGTCATCATCGACCCACTGCAGAACCCGGATGGCCGAGAACGCTTCGTACAGAACTTCCGCAAACATCGCGGGGAGTTCATCGAGTCGAATCCGCTGGGTAGCGAACATACCGAGCCGTGGCCCAGCGGGCGCAGCAATCACTACTGGTTCGACATGAACCGGGACTGGTTCCTGCAAAGTCAGCGCGAAACGCAAGCCAAAGTGAAGGCCTACCTGGACTGGCAGCCGCAGATCTATGTGGACGCGCACGAGATGGGACGCAATGCCACCTACTTCTTCATGCCCCCGCGAGATCCCATGAATCCGTTCTTCTTGGCAAAGCAGCACGAGTGGCTGCTACGTATTGGGCGTCACCAAGCCAAGTGGTTTGATGATTTTGGATTTCGTTATACTACGCGTGAGATGTTCGACGGCTTCTATCCCGGCTACGGATCGAAATGGCCGTCGATGCGGGGCGGGCTGGGCATGCTGTGGGAGCAGGCCAGTGTGCGAGGCTTGATCATTGACCGCGATGATGAGACCAAGCTGCACTATCCCGACACCGTGCTCCACCACTATGTCAGTGGTCTGGCTACGGCCGAACTGTCCGCCGCGAACCGCGAGTCGCTGCTGCGGGATTATCACGACGCACAGCGACGAGACATTCAGTTAGGCAACGATGGTCCGGTTCGGCACTTTTTCTTGCTGGAGGAGGATCGTCCACAACGAACCGCGCGGCTGGCTCGGCTGTTGCTCCGCAATGGCATCGGCGTCCACCGCGTCACCGAACCCACGAAAGTCAGCGCCTGTGACATCCGAGATGATGCCGTCAAGGACCGCGTCATCCCGGCCGGCAGCTATCACGTGCCGATTGCCCAGCCGGGAGGACGCCTCGCGCGGGTGCTATTGGATCGACATGTGGAGATGGACGAGGAATTCGTGAAGCGTCAATTGCGCCGCAACGAGTTGTTCATGTCGGACGAGATCTACGACGTTACGGCGTGGTCGCTGCCGTTGGCGTTCGGCGTGACCTGCCTGACCAGCGAGCAGTCGATCGACGTGCCGGGCGAGCCGTACAATGCACAGCCGGCGTCGCACGCGTTCCCCGATCAGCAACCAAAGGTCGCGTATCTAGTGCCGGGTACGGACGGGGCGGCCGAGGCGCTGTGCGGATGGCTGCAATCGGGCGCGCGCGTGCACGTGATGGACCGAGCCATGAAGCTGAATGGCAAGGAGTTTGCGCCGGGCACGCTGATCCTGTTCGTTCACGGAAATTCGGACAAGTTGCACCAGTCGGTCCGCGAGGCGGCCACTCATTTCGGTCTGGCCGTGTACGCGGCGAATACTGGATTCGTCGATGAAGGCGCTCATCTGGGCGGTCCGTACGTCAAATGGGTCCGCCCGCCGAAGATTTTGATGCCCGTGGACACACCGACCAGCTACCGCGTGGGCCATACCTGGCACTTGTTCGACCAGCGGTTGCACTACCCGACGACTCGTGTCGTTGCTCGGAATCTGAGCCGCATGGACCTGGACGATTTCAACGTGCTGGTGTTGCCCGACGGAAGCTACTCGGACAAATACGGCTTTGACAAGACATTCGCCGACCGGATTCGGCAATGGGTCAGCGAGGGCGGAACGCTGTTGCTCGTCCGAGGCGCCGCCCACTGGGCCATGGGAGACTCAATCAGTCTGCTGCCGACGACCCGCTTGCAGAAGCCGGTCGAACCCACGAAAACCAGCGGGACCGAGCAACAGCCCGATTCGGACGACGAAAAGCCGACCATGATTTCTCCGGATTCGGCACCGGGCATCTTCCTGCATGCATCGGTGTTCCCGGAAAGCTGGCTGTCCTACGGCTGCGGCGAGAAAATCGACGTCTTCTACACCGGCAACCTGATCCTCAAGCCACTCTTGCCCACGGCGGGCCGCAACGTGGTCACTTTCGTGGATCAGAACAAGCTCCTGACCAGCGGCTTCTGCTGGCCAAACACGCTTGAATTGCTCGCTGAAACGCCCTACCTCACTCATCAGAAGAAGGGCAGCGGCCACATCATCGCCTTTACCGACGATCCCAACTACCGAGCCATGTACCCGGCCGTACAGCGATTATTCATCAACGCCGTCCTATTCGGCCCGGGGCATTAGAACGTTTCGAGCAACAGAAGAATTGGGTTGTCATTTCTTGACGGTCCCTCTCTAATTAGAGGTACGGCTTTGCCAGTACCCAGCCGGTCCGGTACCGCCGGGATGCACGCGCATAATGGCAATGTCGCTCATTTCCCTTCGTCCGTTCGCGTTGCTCGAACTCCCAAGGAGAACGCCATGCTCATCTCCGCTCGATTGCCGTTTGCCGTGTCTCTTTCTGTGGTTCTGTTTCCCATCGTGGCCACTGGTGCCGATCAGCGGTTTGTCATGCAGGTACCCGGTCAGCCGGCTTTGCGATCCGATGCCCTCATCGACGCACAGGGACTGGCGATTACCGACAACGGCGGCAACCGATTCCGCTACGTTGGGCGGCCGCAACTGGACAGCGCCGACGGCAGATTCTTGGGGTACCACTGCGTCGCCGCTGATCGGTACTTGCGGTGGCCGCTCGCAGGTAGCGGCGCTATGTACCTTGGCCAGTCGCGGGGCGGTCGGGTGGTCTGGAGGCAGAGCCAGATGCAGGTCCAACCCGTGGGCGGCGTTGGCATGGTTCCGGGGCAGCCGAACGCCGTTGCGGTTGCGCCTGCGACCGTCTCGCATGTTGCCCTAATGGTCGTGCCGAACGAACCGCCGGTCGCCGCACATATCGATGGAAACGGAGAACTGCAGCTCTACAGGAATCGCACGGATCGCTGGGAACGGATGCCGGTTAGCCTGCGGGGAAAGCTGACGCCCGGCGCCCCTCTGGTACTCCGCACGAGCCCCGGAGCCGGCATTCCGCACGTGTACACCGCGGACGCCAACGGCGGTTTGCTGGAAATCGTTGACGGGCAGCGGGTACGGGCGATCAACGATCCCGGGCTGCCGCGTTTGGCTGGCGCAGCCTATCTTGCGGGCACGCCGGACCCGCGCGACCACCGTGTGTACGTTGTGGACGCGCAAGGTCGGATCTGGGACCTCGGCCTGCAGAACGGCGCGTACCGATTGGTTGAATCGCGGCAGGGACTGTTCGCGTCGGGAGTCCCACTGACGTTTGTGTCGGCGGCAGACGACGAGTTGTACCTCGTCGACCAATCGGGCAACTTGCTTCGCTACGCGAGGTCCGCCGGCAGCAATTGGAGTCGCCCGGAGAACGTCGCTGGCGGATTTCGCTCGGGCAGTTACGTGACCGCGCTTCACACGCCCGTCCCCGGCGGTTCACCGACCACGTTCGTCTCCGCCATCGACGCACGCGGGCAGTTCCGCCTGCTGACTTCGCAAGCTGGCGGTTGGTTGGACGAAACGGTGCCAGGGGTCGTGTTATCGGTGGGCAGCCCTGTAGCGGCCACCTACGATGGCGGTCTGAGCCTCTCTGCGATTCGTGGGGACGGCGGATGGCGACAGTGGCACCGCCGCGGCGGACGATGGCAGGAATTCGCCATCGCCGATGGTTTCCCGGTGGGTGCTCCGGTCCTGTACGATTCCTTCGGGCCGCGAGCGTTTGCCGTCGACCGGCGGGGCCGACTGAATGCCGCACGCTACATGGGAGGACGATGGCGATGTGCCTTGTGCATGCCGGGCTATGCCTTCGCTCCGCAATTGGTATCCCGTTCGGTGGTCCCGAAGCCGCCGCTGGCTCCGGCGAATATCGAATTGGTGAATTCGCACAAGGACGAACTTGTGCTGAAAGTCGCCGACAAGCGAAGCCCCGGCAGGCCGAAGGAAGTCAGAATCGCTCCGGGCGAATCCGCGAACTTCCGTATCGATCGGGATGCCGGCGCCGTTCTGGAAGAGGCATATCTGGCACCGGGGCCGTTGGGCACGCCAGTCGAGCAGGTTCACCAGTACCCGCTGCCGCCGCAGAGCTATTACGACATCGTCGTCTACACCAACCGTGTCTCGTCCGTCTATTTCGACCGCACCAAGAACCGCACATCCAAGCCGGATTCCATCCAAAGATCGCTCGTCAGTCTTGGCGTGTTTCCCGTGCCGCCCGGCGATCTACTGCGTGAAGGCGATCGTGTGGACGCTTACCAAGAAGCGAAGTATCAGGAGAATCCCGGCGCGGCCGCCCACTTCGGCAAGCCGTGACGGCCACTGACAGTTCACGGAAGAGAGTTGCCCGCGAATGGCGCGAATAAGCGCGAATGTTGTATTTCTATTTCGAGGAACCACGGGCATGTTGTATCCTGACGAAAGTTACCGAATCATGGGCGCTTGTTTTGAGGTTCACAATCGGAAAGGGTGCGGTTTTCTGGAGCCTGTTTATCAGGAGTGCCTGGAGATTGAACTGAAGTACCAGAAGATCCCCTTCGTCGCTCAGCCGGAATTACGACTCACCTACCGAGATCGCATCTTGAAGCAAACCTATAAACCCGATTTCATTTGTTATGACAAGATCCTGGTTGAGATCAAAGCGGTGGATCAGTTGACCGGCAAACATGAAGCGCAAGTCATCAACTACCTGAATGCAACTGGCTATGAGTTGGGCATTCTGATCAATTTCGGCGCGCATCCGAAGTTAGAATACAAACGACTGGCCCTAACAAAATCGGGAACCGTTTCTCGCGGCCCGCTCGAATCCTGACCCATTCGCGCTCATTCGCGCCATTCGCGGGCAGCTTCTCCCCTTTCACCAACCAGCGTTAGGAGTTGCAGGAACAATCGTCGCCTCGACTTGCGGCGGTGGCATTGGGCCTTCCGGAACCGTTGCTTCAGCGGGCCAGGAATGTGCTTGCGACTGCGCGGCCTTCTCCGCTGCTTCTCTGGCGGCCTTGGCTTTCGCAAGCGGGCTTCGGCCGCGAGGTCCAGTTCCGTCAGAATCGTGCTGAGCCAGCCGCAGCGCTATGCCGAAACTGCCAGATGTTCGCCAGCCTATGTACCATTCCAGCAGCGGTCCACGGTTGCTGATCATCGGCAGATAGATAAGCGGCCCGGCCCGAGTGACCGTAGCATTGAACGGCCCCTCGTCGTTCCAAATCGAGTGTGCGTTGATGCCGATACGATGAGTGTGTCGGTCGGACACACCGATTATGTAACTCGTGAAGTTGTGGAACGGGTTGCGCAGCGCCCAGGTCCGTGTGCGTTCATCCAACGGAGCTTCGGGTTTCCACCACCATGGCAGCGGTTCATCCGCGTTCTCGATCCACCATTTGGGGTTCACCTTCGCGACCCCCAGCACGCGGCTGCTATCAAGTTCGGGTGATTTGGGTGTGCTGTAGCAGTGATGCCGCGAGACTATCTGCCGATCGAACGGTATCCTCGTCTCGCCGGGAATCGCCGCGCAGCCCGCCAGCACTGCCAGCATCGAAAGCCCGAAGACGGAAAAGAGTCTGTGATAGGTCCTTGAAGTCTTGCTCATAGCGGGCGGCACTATACCGGAACCGACTTGTGAGGCACCAGATCATTCGTCGACATGATACACTTACCGTGCCGACTGAATTTCGGAATAATAGGCACAAGGACCGGCGGGGCTGGTGCCAAGTGGGATAGTCGCCGTGTTCTCCGAACTCGGCCCCTTCCTTCACCGACCTCGGAGAGGACGGCGACTATACGACAGTTGTTTCTCTCACAATTCGTAGTGCACACCCGTATTCCGTGGAGAATCGTCAATGCACCCTTTGTGGATCGTCTTGATCGGCGTCGTCATTGTCGTGGGTGGGGTGTTGATCCTGAGACTTCACGCCTTTCTTGCACTTGTTCTGGCTGCGATCGTCGTTGGCGCGCTCACGCCG
>JACKQG010001798.1_pt1 | contig 29069 bp, 26 predicted proteins | sample 8237621 | NCBI WGS metagenome assembly JACKQG01 (sample SAMN15677084, study PRJNA649215) | marine metagenome | biome: marine; feature: Black Sea; material: saline water; isolation source: suspended particulate matter (SPM) from the Black Sea western gyre | collected 2013-06-09/2013-06-10 | depth... | reverse complement strand
CCTTGACCAAGTTGGACTCGATCCGTCGATTAGTCCACATACGCTGCGTCACAGTTTTGCGACACACTTGCTTGATAATGGTGCAGATCTTCGAAGCGTGCAGGAACTTCTTGGGCACCAGTCGCTATCTACTACGCAAATTTATACGCACCTAACTACAAAGCGCATGCGAGAATCGTACGATCAAGCGCACCCGCGTGCTGAAGCTGGGTAAATGTACATGAACAATTAGCACTCCCGCGGGCCGTTTATTCCGCCTCGTTTTGTACCAGTTCGTCGACTTGCTCAAAGTAGCGCTGCGCCTCATCTTGTACTCTAGCTGGGACTAGGGTTTGCCCGACCGTGTCAAATGTTGCTTTTGGCAGTTGCCCCGGCAGCAGTTGAATAGTGAAAAACCAATCGCGCTCATCGGTTTGTTCAACCTGACGTGGTAGTTTTATGGAGCGAGCAAGTTTTCGCCGGATCAAAATTATCCCCGTTTCGGAACGCACTTCAACAGTATTGGCCAAAACAATCCATCGCTTCTTCGGGTCAATCGCGTTGTATTCGGGCGCTTTGGCAGCTGCAACCATGGCAGTCCAAACAACATCGCGATTTTGATTTGGCCAAGCATGCTGTGGCGTTGTGCAACCCGCTAGTAACAAACAGCAGATTAAAATCGCAAAGCACTTCACTCGGATTCCATCGCTTCTTCTGGGATATCTGCATTTGTGTATACGTTTTGAACATCTTCATGCTCTTCGAGCGAGTCTATAAATCTAAGCATTTTTTCGCCAGTGCTAGTATCGCAAGAAACGAGATTTGCCGGAAGCATTGTTACTTCAGCAGACATCATGGTAATTTCTGCTGCTTCGAGAGCTTGTCGGAGCGTTAGAAAATCTTGTGGCTCACATGTAACTTCCCATCCACCCCCGCTCGGTGAAATGTCACTAGCACCTGCATCTAGCGCAACCTCCATGAGTTGCTCCTCTGTTGTTTCACTCTCTTCAATCAGAATGACGCCTGTATTCGTAAAGCCGAATGCTACAGAGCCTGGCTTTGCAAGATTGCCGTTCCCTTTTTCGAAGAGTTTTCTCATCTCGGGTGCTGTCCGTTTTACATTATCAGTCAGGACATCAACAATGATGGCGATGCCGTTTGGCCCATACCCTTCGTATCGAATTTCCTCGTATCGAATATCTTCGTCACCATCACCGCTTGCTTTCTTAATCGCTTTTTCGATGGTGTCTTTTGCCATATTGACTGCTTTGGCGTCAACGATTGCATATCGAAGAGTCAAGTTCACATCTGGATCTGGACCCCCGTTTTTTACTGCAACCATAATTGCTCTGCTGCATTTAGACCACGCCTTACCTTTGACAGCGTCTTGCCTTGCTTTGCGGTGCTTAATATTCGCCCATTTACTATGACCGGCCATGTCAGTTTACTCCGTTTAATTGAATGAACTCGCCTACTTTGGGATAATTCCCATTCTCAAAGGCTTTTATTTTTTGCATTACGTTTCGAGTCACCTCGCCTAATTCTAAATCATACAGTGCCTCTGGTGTTGCCACAGAAATTCCCCAAACAGTATATGCCATTGACTTAAAACCATCGACATACGCTTGCTTTGTTTCTGGAGCATGAAGTATCGTTGCTGCAGTTTTCCAAGCACGAACTGCACTCTCAAATTCTTCTGCTTGCCAATACGCATCTCCCAAGTGGTTGTACATATCAGGACTTGCATGCTCATTGGATTTCAACGCCTCGACGAAAAGTGGAATCGCTTTTGTTGGTTCACCCTTCACAACATAGAGCCATCCCAGCGTGTCCTTAATATATGGAGCATCTGGGTCAAGTTCATAAGCGCGATTGCACAATTGAATAACTTCATCTGTTGCTCCGTCCCGTTTCAATTTCATCCAAGCCATGTTGTTTGTAGCCATTGCGTTCGTTGGATCAATTGCAATCGACTTTTCATATAGGGCAATTGGTGCATTTACAGCACCGAGCACCGACATGGTTTGTGCAGCAATTGAAAGTGCTTCTGCAAGAGAAACCGGCTCAAACCATCGAGGAGCGAGTGGTATTTGCTGACTACGCGATATTTCGGTATATACCTTTTCAGTCAACGAACCATCTCCAGATGCAACTACTTCAAGAAGAGGGAGCGCGGTCAGCAACACGCATAGATTTTTATTCTGCACATGCGGCGATGCCGCAGTTGTGAGTTGTGCTGCAATATCAGCTGCACCAACATCCACAAGTTGTTGCAACACACCTAGCCAATTTTCACGATTCCTTTGGTGGATCAAACTGGTTACAGCGAGATCAAATATGTTCTGAAACTTGTCTTGGAGTAGTTGCGCTGCTTCGTAGTTGTTCAATTTTTTCAGTAGTGCTAACAACGCCGAATCTCGCAGAAGGGCTTCTACATATTCGTCTTCTTCTTGAAGTCTTCTCCTTGCCAACCATTTTTTTGCTTGCTCCAAATCGCCTACCCTTGCGTCGTCTAATCCAACAACCAACAGCGCGTCTCCGTGCTGTTGGTTCCTTACAAGGACTTCTCTCCAAACTGCAATCGCAGGTTTAGTACGCCCCATTGCTGCGAGTGACCGAGCAATCCCAACCCAAGGTGCGTAGGCGTTATTGTCAAGCTGTATCGCTTTTTTATAATGTGCTATCGCAAAACCATACTCGTTGGCAACTTCGAACTGCCTTCCAACTATATATTCTTGCGCTGCAGCATGTACCGAAGGTGAATTGATTTGTGCTGGTTTTTCACCTGAGAATAATTCCATATAGTCGCGTAGTGTTGTTTGTGCATTGCACACATTTTGCGGCATGCAAATAAGTAATACTACGAAAACTAGAGTTCGAATCATTTTTTCTTTTTCGCGGGTTTCTTTTTAGCAGCTTTTTTCTTTGCTGCTTTCTTCGCTACTTTTTTAACGGTTGATTTCTTCGCTACTTTCTTTTTACCCACTTTTTTCTTTGCTGTTTTCTTCGTTGGTTTTTTAGCATTTGTTTTTTTTGCAACTTTCTTTTTGTTGACTTTTTTCTTAGCAACTGCTTTCTTTGGGGTTTTCTTTGCTGCCGACTTCTTTGCCTTGGGCTTAGTAACAACCTGCACGGGTTGCGTTTCAACCCAAGAGTGAAGGGAGACGTGAACTTCGCAAACTTCTGTTGCCTTAACCTGCCTTGCTAACCAAGCCGATGTGTCCGTAACTGTTGAATCTTCATGCACAACGCCACTTGCGATCAATGCGTTATTCGTTCGATCATCTACGGGAATTGCTGCAACTTCATAACTCATCGCAATGACTCGATTGCAGACAAAAGTCGTAATGCCATTTAAAGTTTCAAAATACTCTCGGATGTCACGCTTTCCAGCGCCTTCTAGACTATCCACACATACATTATGTTCACGGCCGTATATCGAATTGAGTACTGATTTTAGTCTCTTTGCCCTTGCTTCAGCTTGGGGATAGTTAACTCCCATTAATTCGACCATCTCAAATACGTGGTTCATACGGAGGTCATTTAAATCGACCGACGCATCAACCATTTTCTTGAAAGCTGCATCGGCTTGTTTTGCAGTCGCATTCCAAAGCAGGTGTGAGTAAATTACTTCGCCTATCGCACCAAATTTATTTTGTACGACTTCTGTTTTTGGGAGTTTCTTGCGAAACGTTTTAAATTTCTTTGCAAATTCAGTTGCGTTTTTCACTTAATTTTCCTTCTTCTTTTTTTGCTCTTCTCTTCGCTCATCTTCACGATTTGCTTCTGCAATACTTGCAAGTACTTCTTGTTGTTTAAGAAGTTTTTCATCAATTCTAAATCTAAACTGTGGCATTCTGCGAAACCTGACTTTGTCTGCTACTTGTCTTCGGATCCATCTTGAAGCTGATTGAAGTCCATGCAATGATAACTCCTCATGTTTGTTGGGTATCACGGTGCAATACAATGTCGCATTTGCAAGGTCTGCTGAAACATCAACGCGCGTCACGGTAATAAGTCCATGTATGCGTGGATCTGAAATACCACGAGCGAGAACTTCTTGTACGGCACGTTTCAACGTTGAGGCGACTTGTTCTGTTCGTTGCGTCATGAAAAAAGGTTAAAGCGAACGCTTTACCTCAAGGGTTTTGTAAAATTCGATGACATCTCCAACTTTTATATCACTGTAGCCCTCAATATTCATACCACACTCTTGGCCAGATTTCACTTCTTTTGCATCATCTTTGAATCGCTTCAACTGATCAAGTTTTCTGTCGGACTCTACAACAATTCCATCACGAGTAACTCGAATTTGTTGGTGACGTTCAATTGTGCCATCAGTAACGTAGCAGCCCGCGATCATGCCAATCTTAGAAATCGAAAATACATCACGAACTTCAGCGTGCCCGAGGACTTCAAGTTTTATCTCTGGGTCAAGCAAACCTTCGAGTGCGTCTTTAAGGTCATCGATAAGATTATAAATGACTTCGTAATAACGTATTTCAACACCCTTTTGCTCAGCTGATCTCCGAGCTTTTGAGGAACTTGTGACATTAAAGCCAACAATAATTCCACCGCAAGCTTCAGCTAGATTTACATCCGATTCGTTAATGCCACCAACTGCAGAGTGTTTAATCACAATCGCAGCTTCGTCATTGCCTATCTTCCCGATTGTCGATCGAAGAGTTTCGATTGAGCCTTGAACATCACCCTTAACAATTACTGGAAGTTCGCGAATATCCGCGCTTTTCATCTGATCAAAAATATTGTCTAACGTTACTTTCTCTCGAGAAAGACTTGCTTCCCTTGCCTGTTGCGTGCGTTCCTTGGCTGCTGATTCGGCGGCTTTCAAGGATTGAACAACGTACAATTTATCGCCTGCCTCTGGAACTTCGCTTAGGCCAAGGACTGCGAGCGGTGTTGAAGGTCCGGCCTCATCTACTTGTTCGCCATGTTCGTTTATCAAAGCGCGAATCCTCCCGTAGCCTTGACCGGCAACAACAAAATCGCCTTTCTTCAATTTGCCTTGTTGTACAAGTATATTTGCAACTGGTCCACGACCCTCGGCGACATGCGCTTCGATTACAGACCCTTCTGCAGAGCCACCAAAGTCGGCTTTCAATTCTAGAAGTTCCGCTTGATAATCTAGAATTTCAAGAAGATCTTGGATGCCTATATCTTCAATTGCACTTGTTCGAATGACTTCGGTTGTGCCTCCCCAGTCGACAGAATTCAATTCGTGCTCTGCGAGTTGACCAAGAATACGTTGAATATTTTCATCCGTTGCTTGCTGTTTGTCTATTTTATTGAGCGCTACAACAATTGGAACACCAGCGATTTTTGCGTGGTTAATGGATTCCACCGTTTGTGGCATAACACCGTCGTCGGCTGCAACGACGAGTACAACAATGTCTGTAACCTTTGCGCCCCTAGCACGCATTTCGGTAAATGCCTCGTGACCGGGCGTGTCAATAAACGTAACGAGGCGCTCCGTCTCGCCTGCTGTAACTGGCACACTGAATGCACTTGTTGCTTGCGTAATGCCGCCTGCTTCGCCATCAGCAACGTTCGCTCTTCGAATTTTGTCAAGTAACGATGTCTTGCCATGATCTACATGACCAAGAATAGTAACGACAGGCGAACGGGGCTGCTCATCCAAAATATCTCTAGTTGTAAAGGATTCAGCAATTTTGGATTCTGCACTTTGTGTTTCTATAACTTCAAGTTCTATTCCCCATTCCATCATCATTTCGACTGCTTGCTCAGTTTCGATGTAGTCGTTTACAGTTGACATGATTCCTGCAAGAACAAGTTTTTTAAGAATTTCATTCGCTTTAATACCGGTTTCAAATGAAAGTTCTTTGATGGAAATAGGCTCAGAAATAACAATCTTTCCGCCCGTTTGTTTTAAAGTCTTCGCGCGAATGACAGTTTTACCACCACGTTTTTGGCTATCTCTTCGTGCTTGACGGAAGAACCCGCCACTCCGACGCAATCTATTCTCACGTTCAAGAAGATCTTGCTTTCGCCAATTTGACTCGCTTCGATCTTGCGATTGTTGCGGATTTCGAGAACCGCGTTCAGCCTGTTGACCGTGACTTGAGTCTCGTCGTTTGTTTCGCCTTGATCCGCGTTCTGAATCTTGCTGTGGAGGCATTTGCTGAGGCGCGCGAACACCAGAACCTCCTTGGGGACTCGGACCAGTTCTTGGTTTTTTCGGTTGGCGTGGCTTTTGCTCTGGCTCTGGTTCTTCGATGCGGATAACTCTTGGGCCAGCCATCTTTGCTTTCGCTGGTGAATCCATACGCCTGCCTAGTGGAAGAACTTTATCGTCTTCTTTTTTCGTTGGCGCTGCGTCGGCTGCTTTAGTTTTCGCCTTCGATTTCTTCGCTGTTTTTTTCTTGGTTTTCTTTTTCGCTTTCGCTTTGACTTTGGTGATATCTACCTTTTCAGCAGTTTCAACAGCAGAAGATTTCTCGCCTGCCTCACTAAACCATTCCATGATTGTCGCCTCTAAGCCAGCGGAGACTGTCGATTGGTGATTCTCAATATTAGGGATGCCTTCACTGATACACTTTGCAACAATGTCCTTGGAATTAACGCCAAGTTTCTTTGCAATATTGTGTACTCGATTTGTAGCTGTCTTTTTTGCCACTTGTGTGATCTCCGTGTTGGTTTTTACGCGCCAACGTCCGTTTTTTCTGTTTCTTCTGTTTCTGAATTTATAGATTCTTCTGTGTCTTCTGTTGGAATGTCAAGAATTGAATCTGCAACTGCTGCACTTTCATCATCAATTTGTGCGTCAAGTACTGCTGCTGCTGCTGCTTCTTCTTCGACTCGCAGTGCTTCTTCAGCTAGTTTTGCTTCTTCTTGCTCAATTGTAACTTCTTTCGATCGCACAACTGCAACATCAATGCAGCGGTCTGCAACTTGTTTGGTAAATTCCAAATCTTCTTCTAAAACGTTTCTTCCAATCTCTTCGACATCAAAAATACTAATAATGCCAAGTGCTGCCATGCGGTCTAGCATCTCTTCCGTAACACCATCAATTGGCTTGAGAGCATCCCATAGAATTTCAAGACCTTTTTGATATTCTTCGGGTGTCAAGATATCAATATCCCAGCCGGTTAACCGAGCTGCAAGCCGAACGTTTTGACCACGCCGTCCAATCGCAAGCGACAATTGATCGTCTCGAACAATAATAGTGGCGCGCCCAAGTTCAAAGCACAAACTTACTTCGTCAACTTCAGCTGGCTTAAGTGCGTTGGAGATGAGTACTTGGCTTGACTCGTTCCAACGAACAATATCTATCTTCTCGCCGCCAAGTTCTTCAACGATATTTCGAATGCGACTTCCGCGAACACCAACACATGCACCAACAGGATCGACCTTCGAATCGTTTGAAGTTACTGCAATTTTTGTTCTAAAACCAGGCTCGCGTGACATCGCATGAATTTCAATTACGTGCTCTTGCACCTCGGGTACCTCAGCGTCGAAGAGACGCCTAATAAAGTCAGGGTGACTTCTTGAGAGCACAATTTTAACTTGGCTGCCGGTGTCACGAACATCTAAGATGAAACAACGAACGCGGTCGCCCGGTCTAAATTGTTCTCCGGGAATTTGTTCGGATCGCGGCATAAAACCTTCAACACGTCCACCCTTGTCGAGTTGCACAATGAGCGATCCGCCCTCATATCGGCTACAAACACCCGTAATTAACTCACCTGCTTTATCTATGTACTCATCAAAAATTCCAGATCGCTCGTCTTCTCGGAACCGTTGAATCATGACTTGTTTAAATGTTTGTGCAGGAATTCGGCCCAAATCCGCAAGGGGAATTTCAACAGCGCCTTCATCAAGGTGACGCCAAATACAAATTTCGCCTGAAAGCATATCCATGTTGCATGAAAACTCTTCGGTATCAAGCGAGTTGAAGTGTTTGCGGGCAGCGCTCACCATTGCTTGTTCAAGGTCGCCAATAATGACTGCTTTATCAATCTTGCGCTGCTTTGCAATGGTTTCGATAATTTCTAATGTTTCACGGTTCATCTGAATTCTTTCTGCTCTTTTAAGTTGTTAAGTTGTTGGGTTGTGGGTCAATAAAAAAACGGGTCGCTATGCGAGCCCGTGGCACAACCAATACTGGTTGTTTGTGTGAAACACACGAATCATGATGCAGTGGGGCCTACATCACGGCTGAACCTCCATAGGGATGTAAACATCCTTTTGGAAACGGCTCAAGACCACGGGTTGACTGCGATTAGCAGCCATAACGGGAACTACGTTGTAAGGATTCGTTGAGAATCATTACTACACTCCTAAATAAGTATCTGTACTGCCTACGCAAGCAGTGGGAAACGGTACAGAATATTCCCACCTACGCTAAAACGCAACTCCACCCGCCACTTGCACGTACTATATATAACTATGAATTTCACTAAAACCCTGTTTTTAACCACTTTGAGCCTGTTTATTGGTATCAGCGCATTTGGACAACAAGGTAATTTTCACGATTCACGTGATAAAGTTAACGTTTCTGTCCAAGTGAGTCCAGAAAGAGCTGTTGCTGGCAGCGATGCAGTCATCGCCGTTACCCTTGAGCATGCTAACCATTGGCATTCGCATACGAATAACCCGCAACTCCCTGAAATCCTTGGTGACCCTGAAGACTACATAGCAACAGCGATTGCATTTGAACTTCCAGAAGGCTCGCCCCTCACAATTCATGCTGGCTACATCCAATGGCCCGAAGCTACCGTGGTCCAAGTTGGGTTTACCGGAACACCCGTTGACTACAGTGTGTTTTCAGGTGAAGCAATTATTTATATTCCAGTCACTATCGCAAACGATGCCAAGCTTGGTGAAGCGTCGTTCACTATCAAACCAATTTTTCAAGCATGCGATGATACAACTTGCCTCGCTCCAACTCCAGAGCCTGATGGTTGGGACTGGGACGAGTATGGAATTACAAAATCAATTTCCATTGTCACGCCTGAAAATATTCCTGCAACCACACACACTCCGACATTTAATAATTTTAACGGAGCTGTTTTTGCAGATATCCATGCTGGTGTTACAGCTCCTTCTGAAAATAAAATTGCTTTTGACGCATTCGGAATACAGTTTACACTCGACACGAATGGATCCTTTGGTTTGATTCTGTTGTTACTCGTAGCGATGGGTGGAGGTTTTCTTTTAAACTTAACGCCGTGCGTACTTCCCGTTATCCCGATTAAAATTATGGGACTTAGTGCTAGCGCTGGAAACCGAAGAAAAACTCTGTATCTTGGCCTTTGGATGATGCTCGGCGTGATGGCCTTGTGGATTCTTCTTGGCGTAGGTATTGCACTTGTGGCGGGGTTTACTGCGATTAATCAGTTGTTCCAATATCCAGCATTTACCATTATTCTTGGTGTATTCATAGGCATCATGGCAATCGGTATGGGTGGATTATTTTCAATTCGTTTGCCAAACGCAGTCTATAAAGTAAATCCAAAACACGATTCGTGGTTCGGTTCCTTTTTGTTTGGTGTTATGACTGCAGTGCTATCAACGCCGTGCACCGCACCATTTATGGGCGCTGCTGCAGCGTGGGCAGCAACCCAATCTCCTGCCTTAACGCTCACAGTGTTTGGTTCCATTGGTTTTGGCATGGCTATTCCATATTTAATTCTTGCTGCATTTCCGCACCTTGTTGAAAAAATGCCAAGGGCAGGTGCGGCAAGTGAAGTCATAAAACAAGTCATGGGTCTACTCATGCTTGCTGCTGCGGCGTATTTTTTAGGTGTTGGTCTTAGTGGGCTTTTGCAACAAGAAGGTGCGCCTCCGTCGCGTTTTTATCTTTGGGTCGTTACTGCATGCGTAGCCGCTGCGGGTGTTTGGCTCGCCTGGCGAACACTTCGCATCGCGAAAACAACAACTGTTAAGGGTATATTTGTTATTGTTGGCATAGTAGTCACCGCGAGTTCCGTCGTTGCTGGCGTTCGACTCACTGAGAGTGGTCCCATAGATTGGGAATATTACACACCAGAAATTCTCCAAGAAAAACTAGCGGAAGGCGACGTCGTTGTGCTTGAATTTACAGCAGAATGGTGTCTGAACTGCAAATTTCTTGAAACAACGGTCTTGCACAATTCTCGCGTCGTAGAAGCGTTCGATGCCGAAGATGTAACACCAATTAAAATCGATCTTACAGGGAACAATGAATCTGGCAATGCTCTTCTCCACGAACTTGGCGGGCTTCGAATACCACTTCTCATTATCATGGGGCCAGATGGTGAAGAAGATTTCCGCGGAGACTTCTATACTGTCAACCAAGTACTTGAAGCAATCAAGCAATCAAGGGGCTCCACCGGTGGCATTGAATGAAATCTGTATCGGTCTACTGTGCCTCTTCGCAAAATCTCGAACCTTGCTTTCATGATGCAGCAAAGGTAATTGGCAAGGGACTTGCACAAAAAAAACTTTCGCTTGTCTACGGAGGCGGTTGTATTGGTTTAATGGGAGAAGTTGCAACAATCGCAGCACAACATGGAGGCGAGGTTGTTGGTGTCATTACACACAAACTTGTCGCGCATGAACAAGCAAATAAAAAGTGCGATGAACTTATTGTTGTTGATACGATGCAAGAGCGCCGTACGATCATGATGGATCGAGGAGATGCATTTCTAGTTCTTCCGGGAGGAATTGGAACGTACGAAGAGTTTTTTGAAGTGCTTGTAGGAAGGCAACTTGGAGATCATGTAAAGCCTGTTGGCATTGTGAATGTCGATGGGTACTTTGATCCTCTTGTTGAAATGCTTGAACACGGTATAAATCGAAAGTTTATGCGTCCAGCACTGCGTCAGTTAATGTTCATCGATCCGTGCCCTACCGCAGTTCTTGATTACATCACATCGGGCGCAACCGATCAGCCCTCGCCCGAAGACATTTTGCCAATGCACGGAAGATAAATGACCCGCGGGGTCATTTTCAGGGGTCGTTTTCAGGGGTCGTTTTCGGGGGTCGTTTTCGGGTGACCCCCACTAGGTATAATGCTCAAAATGACCAACGAAAAACCTATCTTGGGCATGATTGCGGGCAATGGAATTTTGCCAGTGCTTGCAGCACGTGGCGCTCGCGCTGCGGGGTATCGCGTTTGTTGTGTTGGACTTCGTAACCAATACGTTCCTGAACTTCCAAACGAATGCGACACGTTTTCAATTGCGGGCATGGCTCGAGTAGGACGCTGGATTCGATTACTAAAAAAATGGGGAGCACGCGATACAGTCATGGTTGGTGGTGTTGGCAAAACCGTGATGCACGACCCGTTTGGAGCGCTACGGCTCATGCCTGACATTACAGGGCTCCTTCTTTGGTACCGAACCCTGCGCCACGATCGAAGGGATGCTACAGTTCTTGCAGCAGTTGCAGATGAACTGCAAAAGTCAGGAGTCACTCTCATCGATTCAACCACGCACATCCCAGACCACCTTGCAGGAACAGGAACACTCGGAAATGTTTCACCAAGTGCAATGCAGTCTGCCGACATCGAATTCGGTTGGCCACTCTTAACGCAAAGCGCTGCACTCCATATCGGGCAATCTATTGCTGTACGGGATCGTGATGTACTCGCAGTCGAAGCCATCGAAGGAACTGCCGCGCTCATTGAGCGCGCTGGATCTCTTTGCAAGAAAAGTGGATGGACTTTACTCAAGACTGCCGCAGACGACCACGACATGCGCGCAGATGTACCATCAATCGGAACCAAAACAATCAATCAAGTTGCTCGTGCAGGATGTACATGCATCGCTCTTGGAAGTGGTCGTGTTATTCTGCTCGATTCGCCGGCTGTAATTGAAGCAGCAAACAGCGCGGGTGTAGCACTCGTGGGCATCCCACATGGATGAAGCTGCGTTTGTTTCACGAGCGGGTCTTAAACTAGAACATGGCCTTACAACTTTTGATTTTGACGTGTCTGGGCTTACGTGTGCAGATCTTGGTTGCAACGTTGGTGGATTCACTGACTGCCTTTTGCAACGTGGAGCAAGGCATGTGCATGCAGTGGACACGGGATATGGCACCCTCGCCTGGAAACTTCGAAGTGATGCACGAGTCACAACCCTAGAACGTACGAATGCCCTCCATACTGAGCCGCCAACACAAGTTGACATCGTTGTCGTCGACCTTGGATGGACTCCTCAAAAACTTGCAATACCCGCCGCCAAAAAGTGGACGAGTGGTGGGCACATTATCACGCTCATAAAGCCGCATTATGAGCTCACAAAAGAAGAAAAACAATCAGAAAATGTCGGTGAAGGCTTAACTGAAGAAGCAATTTCACGCGTTATTACTCGTGTCAAAATGATGTGCGAAGAAATGTCCCTTGAACTACTCGGTGAAACACTGTCACCTATTCGTGGGAAAAAATCAAGCAAAAAAGGGAGTGGAAATAGCGAGTATCTGTTACTTCTAAAGTCCCCTTCTCAAAGCACTTCTTAAGCACAGTTTAGGCTTGGGTTCTGGTACAATACTCGTTCTAGAAAAGGCACTATGAGCGATACACCAGAACAGAATCCAATACCGGAAAGCAACGAATCTTTTGGCAACATTGGTAATGTTATTGATCAACTTATCGAGCGCGAATTACATGACAGTTATTTAACGTATGCCATGAGTACAATCATGGATCGTGCCCTGCCAGATGTTCGTGACGGTCTCAAACCCTCGCAACGAAGAATCCTTGTTGCAATGCACGACCTAAATCTTTCGCCAGGGCGAAAGCATCGAAAGTGTGCAAAAATTGCGGGTGACACTTCAGGTAACTATCACCCACACGGTGAATCTGTCATCTACCCAACTTTAGTAAACTTAGGACAAAACTGGAAGACGCGTGTCATGCTCGTCGACAAGCAAGGTAACTTTGGCTCCATCGATGGTGACCCGCCTGCTGCAATGCGATACACCGAAGCGCGCATGACACATGCTGCGGTTGCGATGCTTGATGACATTAAGTTAGGCACTGTCGACTTCAAGCCCAACTACGATGAAACTCGGCATGAGCCCACTGTGCTGCCGGGACGATTTCCTAACTTATTAGTCAATGGTTCAAGTGGCATTGCCGTTGGCATGTCGTGCTCAATGCCTCCACATAACGTGGGTGAAATCTGCGATGCAATCATTGCAACTATCGACAATCCAGAAATGGATCTGTCGGAATTGCTTTCTATAGTTCCTGGCCCCGACTTCCCAACTGGGGGTCTAGTGGTTGGAAAACAGGGTCTTGCTGAAGCATACGCTACTGGTCGAGGCAAACTACGGGTGCGAGGGCGAGTCCATCACGAAACGATTGGGAAGCGTGAAGCGATTGTCATAGATGAAATTCCATACCAACTCGTACAGAACAACTTGATTGAAAAAATCGTTGACTGTGCAAAAACTGGTCGTATAGCTGACATTTCTGACATCAAAAACTTTTCTGGCAAGAAGTGGCGAACGCGAATAGTTGTCTATTTAAAACGGGGCGCAGATCCAGACGTTGTTGAGCGACAACTGTACAAGTTTACACCGCTGCAATCGACTGTTTCTGTGATTAACATTGCACTTGTCAATGGAAGACCGCAGACACTCGGGCTTCGCGGTCTCATCAACTGCTGGGTTGAACATCGCCAAACAGTCATACGACGAAGGACTGAATTCCTACTCAAAGAAGCGGCCAAGGCAGCACACCGACTTGAAGGTTTAATATATGCAGTATGCGACATTGATGAAGTCATTGCTCTCATCCGCGGTAGCCAAACCCGCGATGAGGCCATCGATAAGTTAATGAAACGCGATTTCTGTATTTCGGAAAAGCATGAGTATGCAAAGTTCATAGCAGATCGGCTTATAGAAAAAGCTAAGGATGGGGTTTCGCTTTCGCGATTGCAAGCAGATGCCATTGGAGCATTACGACTTATCCAACTCGTTGGACTTGAAATTGAAAAACTTACAAGTGAATACGCTGAGTTACTTGAAAAAATTGATGGATACGAAACAATTCTTTCAGACGAGCAGCGCATTTTTGACATCATCCGAGAGGATTGTATCGAGCTTAAAGAAAAGTTTGCAACGGAGCGACTCACTGGATTTATTGATGGCGAAGATGATGATTTTGATTACGGTGCGCTGATTCCAGAACACGAAGTTTGCGTCACAATTTCCCACCAAGGATATGTAAAACGATTACCTATAGACACCTTCCGCGAACAGGGGCGAGGTGGCCGCGGTATCAAGGGTGGTGAAACGAAAGACGGCGACTTTATTGAACACATTTTTGTTGCATCAACACATGATGATTTGCTTTGTTTCACAGATTCTGGACGCGTTTTCCAGATTAAGGTTTATCAAATACCAGAAGCTACACGAACAAGTAAGGGTCGTGCAATCGTAAACTTGCTAAATCTAAAAGAAGGTGAAAATATTGTCACCTTCCGAAACATCAAAGATTTTGATACATGCCAAGACAACCTAGTATTTGCAACTTCTTTAGGCCGCGTCAAACGAACTGCTGTTTCTGAATATAGAAATGTAAATCGCGGTGGAATTAACGCAATCAAACTCAACGATGGCGACTCGCTCATTGATGTCATCAAAACAAATGGTGAAAGCCATGTGCTTCTTGGAACAACTACCGGTATGTCTATTCGTTTCGTTGAAACTGATGCACGGCTCATGGGACGTACTGCTGCAGGCGTCAAAGGTATTTCACTAGCAAAAGGCGACACGGTTGTAGGGTGTGTGCTCGCTGAAGACGACGCGGACCTCATGACTATGACCCAGAACGGGTATGGAAAGCGCACCCCAATGCTCGACTATCTTGTCCATAGCGAAGACGGTTCCACAAGAGCCCAATCCCGCGGTGGCAAAGGCCGCCGAGATATCCAAACCGGCGACCGCAACGGCACTGTGGCTGACATTCGAGCTGTAAGAGATACTGATAGCCTGATGTTTATCACCGCTAATGGCATGCTCGTTCGTATTTCTGCAAGCGATATTAGGACTATCGGGAGAAATACCAAGGGTGTTCGAGTTGTAAACCTGAAAGATGGCGATCGGCTTATTGCTGCTGCAAAAGTCGAAGGTGTCGAAGATACGGTATCCTCTACCCCATGACTTTAAATCAGTGGGATGAAAATATTCTTATCCTCGAACTTCTAGACGAACCGGACTTTTCAGAAGATACCGATACGTTACTTACAACACTTCGCAGCGGCGAAGAACCATTTTCCAATGTAATCATTGACTTGCAAAATGTTGCCACGTTAAATTCATCCAATCTTGGTGCACTCATCGAGATAAAAAAATTATTGCAAACAAAAGACAAGCGAATGGTTATTTGCAACATTTCAGATTCGATCTGGTCAACGATGCTCGCGACGGGTCTAGACCAAGTATTTGAATTTATTGAAGACACTACAACCGCCCTTCTCTTAATCGGTTCTTGACACTGTGCGGCCACTCCGTCGCACAGACCATGAAACTCGCGTCGAAATGATGCCGCTTATCGACGTAGTCTTTCTTTTACTCACTTTCTTTATTTACGCAATGGTGCTTATGGTTCGCGCTGAAGTATTGCCGGTACCACTTGAATCTTATATCTCAGGCGAAGCGGCGGAACCAAGATCAACTATTTCAATCACAATTGCAATCGATGGTAACATTTATGTTGGACAAACTGTAGTTCCCCTTGCGGGAGTTGTCCAAGAGGTCCTTACCAAAGTTCAAGAAAAACCCGATGCAGCTATTTATCTTGTTGTTGAGGCTGGGGATGCAGCAGTCGACCGAGGACCTCTCCTTACTGGAACATGGGACCAACTTCGAAGCCAAGGACTTGAGATATTTTTGGTCGGGGCACCAAGCAATGTGGAAAAGGTGAAAAATGTACCGTGAAAATACCATACTTCTTATCGCGTTATTCCTATCGATTGGATTGCATGTAGCTATTCTCCCGCTCATTTACATGAACAAAGGGGCAATGTCTTTCATTACAGCTGAGAAAATCAAGCAAACTGATAGACCTTTGTTCGAAGATTCTCCGATCGATTTGGGCATCGACAACTCCAAAGTATCAACACTCACATGGATCGGTTACGAAGAATACGAAGAACAACTTGCTCGACATGCTGAAGTTGAACAGGCATCTATGCAATCAGATGCTGCTGCAAGCGCTGCATTCTCTTCCCTTGCAAAACTTGCCAACCCTCTGCAGGAAGTTGCTGCAGAATTTCTTGATGTGCTTCGCTCGATGCAAATAGCGATCCCTTCTAGAACGCTAGAGCCAAGCCCACAAAAAATCACGCAAGAAGTTGAAGAACAAGTTGCCATAGAAAATCCGGTGCAAGAGAATACGCCCACAAGCGATCCAGCGGATCGTGATGCGGAAGCAACATCTATCATTCGAGTTTTACCTGAAGATTGGAAAGCGGGCAAGCCACTAGCAGGTAAGGGTATCGTGTTAAAACCAAAAAAACCAGCTTTTACACCAAACCAACTCGTAGCAAGCCGACCGAGTAATCTTGTTGCAGACTTATATATAGATAAGAGTGGTAAACCCCTAAACGTCGTCGTACTTTTAGGAACAGGCGGAGCGTCTATCGATAGAACCATCGAAAACAGTTTGTACCGATGGCGAGCTTCGGGTGAACAAGTTGAAGCACTCCAAGGTGAGGATACAGTGAAAATCACTATTCACATTTTGTTCTCTCGCTAAGTACAAATTCTTTTTCGCCACATATCCATGCGATCTCTATGTGTTAGTACGTAGTTAAGCGGCGTGACGGTTGCGTACCCTTGCTTTAATGCTTCCACGTCGCTGCCCTTTGCAGTATGTTCAAAAGCCATGCCATCGCCGGCAGCCCAGTAATATGTTCTCCCGTCGGGGGCGAGTCGTTTATCGTAATAACCAAGATCTCCAGCAGCATTCATGTCAACAACTTTTATCTCCGGCATTGCTCGGTCCTCGCTTTCACATGCTGGAATATTAATGTTGATTACTTCGTGTGGTTCGAGAGCATTTTCAAGAACCCTGTCGATTACTTTCCTAGCGATTTCAGCGGCTCTGTTATAGCGCGTAAGAGCGCGATTTTTAAGATGCAAACTCACCGCGATTGAGGGTACACCAAGAAAAGCGGATTCAATCGCAGCTGCAACAGTGCCCGAATAAATAATGTTAATTCCCACATTTGAACCGCTATTCATTCCACTAATAGTTAAATCAGGTTTATCGCCTTCGCCAAACTGCTCTTCCCAAAGTGCACGCAATGCAAGTTTGACACAATCTGCAGGTCTACCGTCGATTGCTACACCAGACATGTTTTCTGTAACATCAATTGTTTGTGTCATGAGAGGCGTGGTATACGTAATCCCGTGACTCGTTGCGGATTGCACCGTCTCTGGCGCAAATACAACAAGTTCGCCAAGGCCCTTCAAGGCTTTGTGCAGGGCAATTATTCCCGGAGCTCGGATACCATCGTCATTCGTAAGTAATATTTTCATAATTTTTTTGGTTCCAAAATATATTCTTTTCCACCCCAGCGGATCGGGGTTCTCTCTTTTAGTATCTGAACGGAGTCAAAAAACATTTTTGCAACCACAACAGCACCTATTGGCGCGAAAAAGGCAAAAACCATTGGCGCATTGTTTATTCGATAGAGCCATGCTATGACGAATCCAGCAGCGATAAGGGAGGTGATAGATGTCCAAAAGAGTGAAGGTGATGTTTGCATACCAACGAAAATACCCGCAATGCCTGCAACTGGGAATAGTATGCCAACCAAAATAGCTAGAACTGCACTTTGGCGAAGCCGTTTTATATTTCTCGTTGCCGCTTCGATGTAAATCCGCTTCCAACCATTTTGAAATGCTTCAAAAGTAGGATACATCGAACACTTCAACATGCCATCAGCAAAGAGCATTTGCACTCTGCCAAGTTTTTGGTAGCAAATATGCCTCGCAAAGGCGATGTCTTCAAGTAAAAATTCTTTTACTGCGTCATGACCACCAATTTTCTCATACATTTTTCTAGAAAACAAGAGAAACTGCCCGTTGGCAAATGGCCGTGATCTGTGCTCTCGATTAATTCGGTCAACTGGATATTGCCTAACCAAGAAAGTACTTGCAATTGGCTGCACTATCCTCTCAAAATTTTTCGTAATCGTTAGGGAACTCAAAAGACTCAATAACGAGGCACCTCTCTTGATTGCAGAAGCAACGGAACATCGAACAAGTTCCTTGTCAAATTGTGTGTCTGCATCTGTAAAAAGCAGCCAGTCCCCAGTCGCTTTTTCCGCGCCAATACGAGCAGCATTACACTTGCCCGCCCATCCTTGGGGGCAATGGTCGTTTTCAATGAGTCGCACTCTGTCATCTTGACCTGCATGTTTTTGTAAAATTTCAAAAGTCTTGTCGGTGCATCTATCGAGCGCAAAAATTATTTGAAGGGCTTGATGGGACTGGTTTCTTAACGATTCTACGCAGCGATCAATCACTCTCTCTTCATTATGCACGGGGATAACAATGCTCACTGACTCGCCATGGGGAATTGGCAAATCTAAACCCTCGCGGACAACTGGTTTGGTTCTGTTCATTACCCAAAGACGGTACGCTAACCCCACCCACAAACAGAGCGAGGCCGTCACGGTAATTCCCAAAATCCATGAAATGATTTCCATTATTGGCATGAACCCATATTTTAACTAAGTTATCATCGAAAAGTACGCTTATGTGCGAACTTAGTACGATGGACAATACGTGTATCAAACACTTCTTACAACAAGGTATTTAACCAGTCGAGTCATACCAATGATTGCCGTTGCAGCGGTCGCTCTTTGCGTTGCGCTCGTCATTGTGGTGGTATCGGTAATGACAGGGTTCCTAGATATGGTGCAGTCTTCTGGGCGAACCCTCTTGGGTGACATTGTCATCAGTAACGGCATTTCTGGAATTCCCTACTACCAGAAATTGATAGAACGCCTTGAAGAACATCCAACAATAACAGCGGCTACTCCGATAGTCGATGGCTGGGGATTGTTGCGAATGCCGTACCCAGATTCAAAAGTGAAACAGAGCGAAACGGTGCAAGTCTGGGGTATTGAGCCTGTGTCGTTTGCAAAAGTCACTAATTTTAAAAATTCATTGCTTTGGAAAAACCCTTCGCAGAATCAACGGGACTGGTTGCTGCTGGATGCGATAACAAACAATGCTGATGCCCTTCGTGCTTTGATAGACGCGGAATCATGGAACGACTTTGTAGAAGTTGTCACCACAGCCTCGCACTCCATAAATTTCGTTGAAGTGAATTTGTGGGAGGATGTTAAAACACAACTCAACGATGAGCAGTGGCGCGTGTTACTTTCATTTGACTCGCGTTTAACTGAACCAAATCAATTACAAGCGCAAGGTTTGTCTCTCATGCGGGATGGTAAGCAAGGTATTATTCTTGGCTTACATGTTTCCGATGGTAATAGCCGGCAGCAAGACGGTTCATACAAAGTTAATAGAAATGATTATTGGTGGATGCCAAGATTTGAGGGGACATTAACCATGCTCCCTATTGATACGGAGGGTGGAATTATTGAACCAGAATCAATCATTATGCCATTTGTCAATGAATTCCAGTCTGGTGTATTCCTGATTGACGAATCACGAATTTTTGTGCCCCTCAACGTAGCGCAATCATTACTTCACCTCGATGAAGCAGAGATAGTTGATATCAACGACCCATCCAAAGTCATGGGTATTGATCCAGCACGAACAACAAGCGTTTTGGTTCTAGGTGTAGAGGGTACGCCTATATCTCAATTGAAAGAAACCGTACACAATATCTACGATGCGTTCTATGAGCATATTCCAGCGGATTCCCTCGTACTGCCTCCATCAAGACATGCGCCGGGCTTAACCATAAAAACATGGGAAGAACAACAAGCAAGTTTCACTGGACCGGTTGAAAAAGAACGTGAGCTCATGCGTACGCTGTTCTCCATTGTCTACTTCGTCGTAGCTGCTCTCATACTTTCAATTTTTTGGTCAATCGTGTTCGAGAAAACCAGAGACATCGGAATTTTGCGCTCCATCGGCGCGTCACGCTCAAGCATTGTCTGGATTTTTCTCCAATACAGCGCAATTATAGGCATCGCTGGCTCTTTACTTGGGCTGTTTGTAGGATGGGTCATCACAAAAAATATCAACACAATCCACGATGCAATGGGAAATCCGCCGGTATCAATCGCCATTGTAAGTTTTTCACTTGCTGGAGTTCTCGCCGTAATCACAATAATAAAAAGTGCTCGAGGTCAGATGCTGCCTATCGTCCTTGGCACACTTGGCATTACTACCTTCTGTGGTATTGGTGCTTTGATATTGTTCATTCGTCATATTGGTGGCGTAGTCGTGTGGGATGCCAAAGTCTATTATTTTTCGAGCATCCCCAACAATATTGATTGGGAGTCAAGTGTAATCACGGTTTGCGGAGCAATCCTCTTTTGTTTACTTGGTGCTCTTATTCCTGCGGCGAAAGCAGCAGATACAGATCCTGTTAAGGCGCTGCGACATGAATAATCCGACAGCACCGATATTAGAATGCATCGACCTAAAAAAGACGTACAAGCTTGGTCGAGCAAACGTACCTGTATTACACGGCGCCTCTTTACAATTTCACGAAGCTCAATGGACCACCATTCTAGGCTCTAGCGGATCGGGAAAATCAACGTTACTCCATCTTCTTGGTGGTCTCGATAGACCAGATGCAAATGGTGGGAAAGTCTTATTCAGAGGCGAATCCGTTTGGGAAAAATCGAACAAGCAAATTAATTGTTACAGGAATAACGATATCGGTTTTGTGTTTCAGTTTTATCATCTATTGCCAGAATTAACCGTGTTTGAGAATACTATTTTGCCCTCAATGCTTGGCGGTTCAATTACCTCTAAAAAAGATGCAGTAGACCGTGCAAAAGAATTACTTGAACAATTCGGTCTAACACACAGGCTCAAGCACAGGCCGCGTGAACTCTCGGGTGGCGAGAGGCAAAGAGTTGCGATTGCGCGGGCGCTAGTGAATAACCCTTCTGTTCTTCTTGCAGATGAACCCACGGGAAACCTTGACGAAGACACTGGAAATGAAATCCTAGATGTACTCTGTGATTTGCACAGGTCTGGTCTTACTCTTGTTATGGTGACGCACAACTTCGAAATTGCAGGTCGAGGTGATGTTGTTGTAAAACTCAAGGGTGGGCATATAGTCGCTGCAACATAAAATAATCACCTCGTTGCATAGGCCAAACTGAGTATGCCACTTTGGCGGAATTACGGGAACTCGTGCAAAAAAAGTCAATTAGGGTCTTTTGAAGAGTGCTTTTTTGCGTTATCTGACGTTTTCTTACTTAATCTGAATAAGTTCTCAAATGGAATGGGAGTTGCACCGATTGTTCTATAGTGGGTTGCTGTTTTTTGCACCCTTAGAAAGCTTATCCCGCATATCATGCAGGACTGGAGAATTGAACAATGTTTGAACGTTTAACTGATCGCGCTAGAAAAGTCATGGCTCTTGCAAATCAAGAGGCGCAACGCTTTAACCACGAGTACATAGGTACGGAACATATCCTTCTTGGCCTCGTAAAGGAAGGTTCTGGTGTTGGTGCAAATGTACTAAAACATCTAGAAATAGACCTTCGGAAGGTCCGCCTAGAGGTAGAGAAACTTGTCAAAAGCGGTCCTGACATGGTGACAATGGGCAAATTACCCCAAACACCTCGGGCAAAGAAAGTCATCGAGTATGCAATCGAAGAAGCTCGTTCCCTCAACCATAATTACGTGGGAACAGAGCACCTTCTTCTTGGTTTGCTTCGAGAGCAAGATGGTGTTGCAGCGCAGGTGCTTATGAACTTAGGGCTGAAACTAGAAGACGTTCGAGAAGAAGTTCTCAATCTTTTAGGTGCGGGTGTTGGTCAAATAGAAGAACTCGACGACGAAGGTATGGAGCCTCAAGGCGAAGCGCCAAGCCCATCCCCTCGTCGAGGCAAAAGTAAAACCCCAGCACTCGATAGTTTTGGTCGAGATCTAACAGAACTTGCTCAGAAAAATGAACTTGACCCTGTCATCGGCCGTCACAAAGAAATTGAACGACTCGTACAAATACTATGCCGCCGTACTAAGAACAACCCCGTTCTCATTGGTGAAGCTGGTGTTGGTAAAACCGCAATCATAGAGGGTCTAGCTCAGAGAATTACAGAACACGAAGTTCCTGATTTACTTCATGGTCGCCGAGTTATCGTGCTCGACCTCGCAATGATGGTTGCTGGCACGAAATATCGAGGTCAGTTTGAAGAACGAATCAAAGCTGTTATGAATGAAGTGAAGCGGGCAAAAAACATTTTGCTCTTCATCGATGAATTACACACGCTTGTTGGCGCGGGTGGAGCAGAAGGAGCAATCGATGCTTCCAACGTTCTCAAGCCAGCATTATCGCGCGGCGAAATGCAGTGCATCGGCGCAACAACGTTTGACGAATATAGAAAGTACATCGAGAAAGACAACGCGCTTGAACGTCGGTTTCAGTCTATCGTTGTAAACCCACCAAACAAAGAAGACACCATCGCTATTTTAAAAGGTCTTCGTGAGCGCTATGAGCAACATCACCGTGTGAAATTCACCGATAGTGCGATCCTTGCAGCAGTTGAACTTTCCAATCGATACATTTCCGATCGTGTCCAACCAGACAAGTCCATCGATGTGATTGATGAGGCTGGTGCTCGCGTTCGTCTAAAATCTATGTCAAAACCGCCTTCAATGGCCGACTACGAGGAACAACTCGAACTCTTAAAAATTAAAAAGGATGAAGCAGTCAAAGGAGCAGATTACGAAGCTGCTGCGGCACTTCGTGATGAGGCAGAGAAACTGCGCGCCAAGAAAGATGAACTTCAAAAAGAATGGCGTGAGCAAATGAACGAAATCACTGCCCAGGTCGATGAAAACATCATCGCTGAAGTAGTATCGAGCATGACTGGCGTGCCTTTAACTCGACTAGAAGAAGCCGAATCACAACGTCTCTTGCAACTTGAAGATGAGTTACACAAAACAGTCATCAGCCAGCATGACGGCATCACCCAAATTGCAAAAGCAATCCGCAAGTCACGCAGTGGTCTTAAAGATCCAAACCGACCTATGGGTTCGTTCTTATTCCTTGGACCGACAGGTGTTGGCAAAACACTTCTTGCAAAGGCACTCGCTGAGTTTATGTTTGGCGATGCAGACTCACTCGTGCACCTTGACATGTCTGAATATATGGAAAAGCACACGGTCTCACGACTCGTTGGCGCACCTCCCGGATACGTCGGTTACGAAGAAGGTGGCCAGCTTACGGAAAAAATTCGTCGCAAACCCTATGCTGTCGTACTCTTTGATGAAGTGGAAAAAGCACACAGCGACGTGTTCAATATGCTTCTCCAAATCATGGAAGAAGGTCGTCTGACTGACTCCTTCGGACGACATGTTGACTTCCGAAACACCATCGTTATCTTAACTTCAAACATCGGTTCAGATCTGATTAAAGGTGGGCAATCGTTTGGCTTTGGTAAACGAGAAGAAGTAATGGATTACGAAAAACTCAAGAAACAATTGCTAACCGAGACTGAAAAATTCTTCCGTCCTGAGTTTATAAATCGACTCGACGATGTCGTTGTATTCCATGCGCTTACAAAAGATGATCTTTACTCAATCATTGATATAGAACTTGCCAAAATTATGTCCCGCCTTCAAGAAAAAGGCATGACGATGGAGCTCGATCAAGTAGCCAAGGACTTTCTCATTGAAAAAGGGTACAACCCAGACTTTGGTGCGAGACCGCTAAGGCGCGCACTTGGTTCCTACATCGAAGATCCTCTTGCTGAATCATTACTCAGCGGCGACTATACATCGGGTGACCACATCACGATGACGCATAAAGAAGGCGACGACCACCTATTCTTCGGTGTAGAGCACCCTGAAAAAACCGAGGAACCAGAGCCAGAAACCACTGGAACTAACGGTTAAATCTCAATTAAAAATACAAAACGGCATGAAATTCCACGTTTCATGCCGTTTTTTTATTTTCCTTCCTACATCAGAAAGGGCAAGCAGCTGTGATTGTCCTTTTTTCATTGTTTGCGGGGTGAACAAATGAAAGCTCAAGCGCGTGAAGTAATAGCCTTGGTGCAAGTTGTTGCAACTGCTCACTCGCATATAAATCATCTCCAAGAATTGGATGTCCTACCTCGCGAAGATGAATTCGAAGTTGATGCGAACGACCAGTAGTTGGCTTCAACTCTAGGCGAGTACGATCGGTTTGGCGCTCTATGACTCGCCAATTTGTTTGGGACGATTTTCCTTGTTTAAAATCTACACATTGACGTGGCGGGTTGTCAAAATCTTTCCGAATTGGAATATCAATCAAACCAGATTCTCCTTCTACCGCGCCGCCAACTACCGCTATATACGTTTTCTGAACTTCTCGATCTTGAAATTGCCTACTCAACTCTTTGTGCGTTTCCGCATCTCTAGCCATCACAATCACGCCAGAAGTATCCATATCAAGTCGATGCACTATACGCGCACCTTCAATTGCAGAAGCTACTCGTACTGCAAGGCAGTCAATTTTATCTACCCCAATACCTTTTACACTGAGTAAGCCACTTGGCTTATTCAAAACAACAACATAATCGTCGTGGTAAAGCACTGGCACCTCATGCGGCAAATGCTTCGGAGGCGTATGATATGTGTTTCGTTCACTCAAAAGGAATTCTCAATGGCATATTGTATTACACTATTCGTATCGCTTCTCGCCGGACAAGCAACTCCCCCTCATCCAGAAGAAACCGGTGCGATTGGCACGCCTGTCTTGCTCACTGACCCAGCGTTTTTCTTAAAAGCAGGAGAGTCGTATTTTGACCCTGCGGGAAAACGGGTTATATTCCAAGCAATTGAGCACCCTGCCGAAGGTGAAGCGCCAGACGATGACTACGCTATGTACCTCGCCGATGTTACCTTCGATAGCGATGGCGTAGTTTCGGGGCTTGAAAATATCATTCGCTTAAACAATGAGGGCTCTGCAAATACATGTGGATGGTTCCATCCAGAAGATGAAAATCTCGTGATGTATGCAACAACAACGACTCCGCTCGTTGACGGTGATATTCCCGGATACCAACGTGAATCAGGTCGATATCGCTGGGCATTCCCGCCAAAAATGAATATCATTTCGCAAAATCTTAGAACAGGAGAAGTAAAAAAACTTGTCACCGACGATGAGCACTATCTTGCTGAAGGATCATGGAGCCCAGACGCAAGACACATCGTCTATTGTTCACTTGCAAGTGGTGCAGGCGATATTTATATCACCGATACCAAAACAGGAATCGACCGCCTTATCGTGGGTGACGCGGGATATGACGGAGGACCATTCTTTTCGCCAGATGGAAAACGAATTGTGTACCGTTCAGACCGTCGTGGGAATGATTTGCTACAACTCTATGTTGCTGAACTACAGTTTGATGAACAAGGAGCAATTGTAGGTATTGAAAGAGAGTTCCAACTAACCGATAACGAACACGTCAATTGGGGACCATTTTGGCATCCAAACAATCGCTTTGTTATTTATGCTACAAGTGAAATCGGTCATCGTAACTACGAACTCTTTGTTTGCGATGCTGATAGTGGTGAAGTTGGTGGCACCACTCGCTACGGAATTCGTCGAAGGCGAATCACACACGCCGATGGCTTTGATGGCTTACCAGTATTCAACGCTGAGGGCGACGTGCTCATGTGGACAAGTAAACGAGAGACCGGCACAAGCCAACTCTGGGTTGCACCATTTCTCTTTGACCTTGAAGCGGGACCCGAAACGGCTGAACATTGATGCGGAACACCCTCGTTATCTTCTTTTTCCTTTCCATCTTTGCTGGGTGTGCAACAGAGAGGGTTGAATATCGAACGCGCCCGGCTTGGCATTATTCGATGAGCGACTCTATGGAAAACGAAATCATCCAAGAAGATGGCACCATCGTGAAGTACTCTCCCGTTGGTGGAACGAATAGCGCTGCAGTTCAACAATATTTGGATACCGTTGAGCTTCAAGAGGTGGACGAACTCACAGGAGAAATTACTTTACGTGCTGTTCTTCCGGAGCATGTACTTTCCCAATTTTTAACTTGCCTCAGAGATCGGAATTGGGATTTGCTTTATGACCAAATCTTAAGCAGAGAAGCTCGGACTCATTTTGAATCAAAAGATAATGGAATAACATACTTTCAAACTTTTTTTGATTTAAATCGAAGAGATATCGGAAAATTACTTCAACGGATGATCAAAGGTAGCGCGTTTGGAGATGTACGACAAATCAAAGACGGCAGATTCACAATTATCACGATCGCCCCGCATTCTGCCAATGATTATAGGTTTAAAAAAATCACGCTCGTGAGAGAACATGATTTTTTAAAGCTGTATTCCTTAGAGTAAACTTATGTCTCGAGAGATCTAAAGAGTGTTAAACATGCAGTGTGACCATGTAAAAACGATCGACCACCAATTGGTCCGATTTCTCCTGCCGCGAAGAAACCCGCTATCGGAACTTCTCCGATACGCTCTCGAATGAGACTCAAGTCATGATCTTCTTCATGGAACAAACTCCGGCCCCGACCGTTACACGTCACTAAAAGCCCCGCAAACGGTTGTGTGTCCAACTGCTGCGCATCTAAAAGCAGTTGCAAATCTTCAACTGCAGTTTGTGGATCGCGAACATGGAACTGTACTGTTTTCCCTAAACGATAAAACTCGCCCGCTGCTATCCCTTTGCGCTTTCGATCTATACCCAAAATAGAACGAACTAAAAAATCACCTCGACCAAAGTGCGAACGGTTTTCATCGATGACACCACCGAGCAATAAACCGCCCTGTAAAAAATCTCGTTCTGTTGCGTCTGCGCTTCTGCCTAACTCTTGCAACACTTCTAGTGCGGGCTTCCCTCCGAGTTCCAATACTACATTTCCATCTACTTTGGTTACGCGGTGATGATTTCCGATTGGTCTGCACCCTTGACTCACTATACAATCTAAATCCAATGGACCCGAAAGGGTAAGACCTATTCCACCACTTCGCATCGCTTGGTCGTCTAAAAAAAGTCGGTTGTACGTTGCTTGCGAAGCACCAGAAGCCATGCCGCCGATTATTGGTAACGGCTTAGTCTCTCCTCTGCAGTTAACAAGCGCAGGGAGTAAACGAGTAATGGGTGTTGAAAATGGATCTGCAAAGAAAAACACAGCTTTGGTGTCATCCCTAAGACCAATCCATGCAGGGATAGCTTTTGGATTTGAGATTGGGACAGGTTTTTTCGGTGAAGTTACCCAAGGATGTATATGAATGCCGGGCAATTGGAATGCGATAGCGGAAAACCCTGCGACTCCTTCAAGTTCTAAATCACAGCCGACAACTGACTCTGTTGTTACACCGACAATTGTATTTGGAGAGAGTGTTTGTCGAATATCTGCGATCGCGTCTTCTAATGCTTCGCGATGGTGAAAACTTGCAAAGACTAAAATTAAATCTGTCGGCCCTTGCAAGGCGTTGTCAAGCAAGGCTGCGACCTCAATTGCCGCTGTGCGGGTATCGAGGTGTTCACTAATAGCCGCTGCACTTTGCAATGGTTACACCGCAGAGGCTAGCGTACTTACAGCCATCCGTGTTCTGTTTAGCAACTCGTCTGCTTCTTCAATCGTCATTACAAGCGGGAGACGGAACCGAACCGAACGAACACCACATGGCAGTGCAATCACGCCAGCCTCCATAAGGGAAGACAACATTGTTGCACGGTGCTCTGGGCTTGGAACCGTAAATGCAATGAGAGAACCCTTACCGCGGACACTGGTGTATGCTCCGGACTCCTTACCAAGTACTCGAAGCCCTGCAATTACGTGATCGCCAACATTTGCAACAAGATCAGCAATGTTATCACGTTCAATAATATTAATAAATTGAGTGCATCGAACCATGTCAACTAGATTACCACCCCACGTTGAGTTAATTCTGCTTGAACGTTTAAAAACGTTATCAGCAACCTCATCAACACGTCGACTTGCATAGATGCCGCAGGTTTGTGTTTTCTTCCCAAAACAAACAACGTCCGGTCTGACAGTAGTGTGTTGCCAGAACCACGTTTTACCTGAGCCATAGAAACCTGTTTGCACTTCGTCAAAGATAAGAAGTGCTTCGCGCTCATCTGCAAACTGTCGCAATTTCTCAAGGAATTCGTTGCGGAAATGGTTGTCTCCTCCTTCGCCTTGCATTGGTTCTATGACAATTGCAGCAATGCGGTTTGAATGTTCTTCAAATGCAGTTTCAATTTCTGCACAAGTTTTTGCTTCTGATGCTTCGATATCGTTGACAATGTTTCCATCGTTATCAAATTCGCAATATGGTGTCGAAACGCGCGGCCAGTTAAATTTGGGGAACAAACCAACTTTGTCTGGAAGTGTGTTCGTCAAACTCATTGTGTAGCCGGAACGACCGTGGAACGCTTGTTCAAAATGCAATACAACTAAGTCATTCACGTCGTCATTAAAATTTGTTCTGCCAAGCTTTCTGGCTTTCCAGTCAAATGCCGTCTTTAGGGCATTTTCTACAGCAAGTGCGCCACCAGAAACCCAGAAGTGGTGCGGATAATCTTCTGGAGTAACTCTAGAACCAAATGCTTGAACAAACTCCGCGAGTTCTGTTGTGTATAAATCAGAGTTTGCAATTTTGTTTCTAGAAACTTTAAGAATCTCTTCACTAAATTGGCTTTCCATCAATTCTGGATGGTTGAATCCAAGGGGCCATGAAGCAAAACATGTAAAAGCGTCAAGATAATCTTTCCCACTTGTAGAATCGTGAATCCAAACACCCTTTGATTTTTCAAGATCAACTACGAGACCATAGCCATCTGCTAATTGATATTTTACAAGTACTGCATGTCAGTCTTGTGGGTAAATAGTCATGGAAATGCATTTCATAAGTTGGAAGCGAATCTAATATTACGTCAGTCAACCACCCTATGATGCCCTCAGTTTTAC
>JACKQG010001797.1_pt1 | contig 29073 bp, 32 predicted proteins | sample 8237621 | NCBI WGS metagenome assembly JACKQG01 (sample SAMN15677084, study PRJNA649215) | marine metagenome | biome: marine; feature: Black Sea; material: saline water; isolation source: suspended particulate matter (SPM) from the Black Sea western gyre | collected 2013-06-09/2013-06-10 | depth... | reverse complement strand
AAGCGCAATCTGATGATTTTTGTAACCGCCACGCAGGTGGATGTGAATGGCCGCAGATCTGCTGATCTCGTCCTGAAAAAATAACCCGCTTTAGTTAAGGAGAACCTCATGCGAAACAGACTGAACCTTTTAACCGCCTGCGTCCTGATGACGGCTTGCGCTGTGCTTGCCCAACAAGGCTTCGAAAGCGTCGACAACATCATGACTGAACTGATGAATTATACTGGAGAGACGGCCCCGGCGGTTGTTGATGAAACGACCGCAGACTCCGTGACCCCGGATGAGACCCCGGTCGCGGTTGTTGAAGAACCGGAGGCCTCTGAGGCACTCGTCGAGGAGAACAGTGAACTGTTTGCTGGCGACTTCACCGAGAAATCGCAGGGCCTTGCCGATCTCGTCAAAATTGCTCCGGAAAACAAGCTCGCCCGGATGTATCCGCGGACGCTGCTGGAACGCGATCAGCGCACGGCCGAAATTGCCGGCCTGGACGCGGTGGATGCCGCCTGGTCGACGGAACTGGTGCTCCGGTCGTATGATCTGGTCTCCGGTGCCGGCGAGCGGATGAAGCTGGGTGATGAGACCCGCGCCGTGGACGTCGCCACACTGTTCCCGCAGGTGGAGTTCCCGAAAGGGTCCTCGGCGATCTACCAGCCGAAAACAAAAACCATTTTTGTGAACAATACACCGGAAAACCTTGCGGTGCTGGAAACAATGATGGAGACCATGGGGGTCCTCAAGGGATTCGGCGATGCCGATCAGGTTGAAATCGAAGCCAAGTTTATTGAGGTTGCCGAGGGAACCCTCGAGGAACTCGGCTTCCAATGGAATTTTGAGGATCCGACTAGTATAAGCGTCGGTGGAACCGATCTGGCTGTGGACGACGGCTCCGGCGGGCTTTTTAGTGATGCATTGCGCGGAACCACTGCTACAGGTGTTGTTGGTGAAGATCCGGGGAATTCTTTTGTCATCGGTGACGAGACACCTATATATGGTCTTGTGCCGGGCACCTTTCCCTTTAGTCGCACGATGGATCTGGGGGATGGAACAACCGCCGCCAGCGGGGACTGGAGTTCGTTCAATATTGTGGACACTTTTGATACAGAAACGGCTTCCCTGAGCCTGAACTATGCCGGCGACAACGCATTTGAGATGCTGATCAGTGCGCTCGACCAGAGCACCGGTGTCGATGTGATGTCCGCCCCGCGTGTTTTAACCCGCAGCGGTGAGGAGGCCACGATTCGGGTGGGAGAGCTCCATTCTTATCCGCAGGTGTATGAGTCGGACGCGAACTATGTGCAGGTTAATGTGACCTATGAGGATTTTGCGGATCAACTGCTGGGGGTTGAGCTGACGGTGTCCCCGGTTGTGACGGATGAACGCAATATTATGCTCGAACTGAACCCGCGCATCACCGAGCTTGCCGGATGGAAGAGCTATCAGTTGGCACCGGCAAACTACTTCACAGCCTTCTACCAGCAGACCACCAAAGCTATTGCCACCGCTTACCCGCTTGTCGCCAAGCTGCCGATCCTGAAGAAGCGGGAAATTAAAACTCAGGTGACGATAGCTGACGGGAGCACTATCGGCATGGGCGGGTTGATTAATGAAAAGATCGAAAGTTTCGAAGACAAGGTTCCGGTGCTGGGCAGTCTTCCGCTCGTTGGCCGTCTGTTCCGCAGCGAAGGCGAGCGTGTTGTAAAGCGCAATCTGCTGATGTTTGTGACTGCGAAAATCGTTGAACCGAATGGACGGATTAATACATCGCGCTCATTTGAATAACAGGTCTTATCTCTCTTTTTCCTGCCCGGACGAACAGACTGTTCGGGCAGGGAGTTTGATTTCTTAGCCGACAGGTGGTATTCTGACTGTCGATAAACAAGGTGGTGTTACTATGAAAAATATAAAAATGTACCTGCTGTTAACCGTGTTTTTTGCATTTTGCCTGCCGGCCCTTGCTGAGCTGAACAAAGATGACGCGAAACACTTCGATAAATATTTGAAGATTTATAAAGTAAAAGATTTCAATTGGAGAAATGACAATCGTGATAAATTTGAGGTCGTCCAGGTTTCTACCCTTCAAAGCCCCGAGGATCCGAAGCTGTATGACATGAGCCGGTTCCGTATGCGTTTGGTTGTCGAAGTGACAGATGATCAGAAGAAAACCTACTTGGTTAAATATACCGCAAAAGCGCGGGACAATTATGAAAGCCAGTACACGGGAGAGGATTACTGGGAACTTTACATTGCTTATGGTGACTTTAATCGAATCAAAATCTCCGGTTACTCTGTTGAGTACGGGATCATGGATGGAGACACCTTTATTCCACTCGCGCAGGAAGAGGATGATGCTGAAGAAATTCTCGCGCGCGAGGAATCAGGAGATTCCGAGGCGTTCCCGGGTGAGGTTTTTCTTTCACATTATTATACGTACGAAGATTCGTATGATCAGAAGACAGAGTCCCTTAGAGTGAAACTCAAGTCTGTGAAGGAGTAAGCGTGCGCCGGAACATACGCAGTATAGTCGTTAGCGGCGTGCTTTGCATGCTGTGTGCGGGGGCGGGCGCGCAGTCTGTTTCTGATGAGGAGCTGGCTGATATCAGTGCCAGCGGACTTCTCTATCAAGCCTCGGATTACCTGTCTCAGGAGAACTATCTTGGTGCAATACCGTATCTCAAACACTATTTGGATCGAATGGGGGACAATGAGGAGGATCGGGTCGTTGCGCTGAGGCAGTCTGTCCGGCTAAAGCTGGGAAAAGTTTACGCTTACATAAATGACCAGTTCGCTGCGGCGGAGTATCTGACGCAATACACGCAAACCCTTCCTCGCTATAAACCGCGGGAGGCATGGAAGCTTCTGGCTCTGGCATGTTATGAGTCAGAACAGTTTGAGGCCTGTGTTCACGCTGCGACAAATGCGCTGAGCAACCCGCTGCCGAAGGAGCTCCCAACGCAGGAAGGGAAGGTCGACTACAACGAGCTTTCAAAAGATGACATGGGGGGGTTTTCAGCACGGCAGATGGAGCGTATGCAGAAGGAGGTGGATGAAGCGGGCGAAGACACAATCTCCGCAACCATTTCTGAGGATACGCCGGATCCTGAGCCGGATTATACAGTGGAAGAGCTGGTATTCCTCAATATGACACTTGCTGAGGCGTACACAAAGCTTGAGAACTGGGAAGCCAGTATTGAGCCGTATAAGTTTGTTATTGAAAACGCTATAGCGTCTGATCGAAAAGGGTATGCCATCATGCAACTGGTCAACTCACTGGTTGCTCTGGAGCGGTTTGACGATGCGAATGATTTCATCGTAAAGCTTTACTATACAGACGCACGTTATGATATTCGCGTAAACATGGCGCTTATGAACGCTGCATCAACAATGTTCAGTCAGGAGAAATATGACAGCTCATTGATGCTTTACCGGATGATTCTTCCCCGAAGCGACCTGGTGACGTATCAAATGGAAAAAATGAACGAGATGCGTCGAGTGGCAGGTCTGCCACGCGTTGATATAGAAATGTCCACCAACGATATGGGGCGGGTGCAAACCATGTTCGGTGATAGATATGGGGATAATATGGCGCAGGCGGACAGTGCTTTTGCGACTGTTGGGCTTCCGGATAAACCGCCGGAACTCAATGCGCTTGAGGACTCGATCAGAACGCTCTTGAGTCTCGCTCCATATGAGGAGGATGTGATCTATCGAACCGGTTTGCTTTATGCGCGCTCGGGGCGTCCGTGGGAGGCCGTTGCTGCGCTGGATTATATAGCGAGCCGTGAACCGGACAGTGGGAAAGGACAGGATGCTTTAGTCGAATCTCTGATGGTTCTGGTTGATCCGCTAAAAAAATATGAGCTTGTTGATGAGCGCGCAATGCAGTTTTTAAACGCGCACTCCGCGGGTCTTGCACCCAGGCGGGTCGTATATGCCCTGACCAGTTCCTATCAGAAACAGGAGCGTTGGAAGGATATTAAGAATCTTCTGCCTCTGATTGAAGGGTTTGTTCCGACAGATGACGAAGTGGTTCTTCAATATGAGTGCGAGCTTTATTACATGCAGGCGGTTGCCGATATAGTTCTCTTGGACTATGAAAAGGCAAAAACCGGCTTCGAGTATGTGTTAAATGAGTATCCTGACTCACATCAAGAGGAAAATGCAACCTATTGGCATGCGACATGCCAGTTGTTCCTGAAGAACTATCAGGATGCGCTTGATGAGTACAGCGCCTACGCCGCTGCATGGACGAACGGAAGCTGGCTTGCATCCGCCGCGTTCCACAGCGGACTCTGCCTGTTCAGCCTGGAAAAATATGACGAAGCGAAGGTGCGTTTTACCGAGGTGATCAATACCTGGCCTGATGACACTGTTTATTCAGATGCGTGCAGTATGCGTGGTGACCTGTGGGCCGCCGAAGATCAACCGGAAGATGGCTCTTACGAACCTCTTGATCTGGCGAAGAAGGACTATGAGGAGGCGATTGCCTCCGCGCGTCAACCCCGGCAGGCCGCCTATGCGGTTTTTCAGATGGCAACGATGTTTGAGCTTGAAGAGCGCTATGAGGAAACCCTCAATGTGGTGAACGCCTATCTCGAGAGGTATGGCGAGGAAGCCGATGTGGCCAAGGCGACCTTCTGGATCGGCAAAACCAAGTTGGCTCAAGGACTGACCGACGAGGCGGTGGATGCCTATCTCGAAACGATTGTTGAGTTCGGTGGCGATGTGTTGCAGGACGGAGTGGATATGATTATCTCTGAACTGCTGACTCTGTACGCCAAGTTGAGCGATGAAGAACAGGGTAAAGTTGAAGCCGCGTTGCAGGCAGCCTTGCGGGAAACAGAGGATGTGACGCTTGGGTTGCGGTTGCGGGTGTTGCTTGCCGAAATGAACGGTACAGCAAACGAGTTGGGCCGCCAGCTGAATGTAGAACTTGATGATTTAACACAGGCTCCACCGCCGGTCTTGGCGATCCTGTGTGATTCAGCCTTTGAAGTGCAAGACTACTCGCGTGCGGCGGATATTCTTAATTTGTTTCAGATCCGTTACGAAGGATCTGAGTTTATGGAGGCGGCGCTAAAGCTGCGCGGAACTGAACTGTTTGAAACACAGCAGTATGATGCCGCAATGACGATTGTACAGGATGCACAGGATCTCTACGGGCAGATCGGGGTGCCGTGGGCTCAGATTCTTAAAGGACGCATCTTTTTAGCGCAGGCTGATTTAGAGAGTGCGCGCGAGCTCTTCCGCACAACGCTGGCTGTAAGTCAATGGCGCGGGGTGACGTTTGCTGAGGCGACTTATTATCTTGGGCGTGTGGAAGAGGAAGCTGGAAACTTCCGTGATGCCTTTGCCTGGTACCAGCGCGCTTATTTCCAGTACAAAGGATTTGCTGGCGGGTACTGGGCGGCTGAGGGCTATCTGGCCAGCGCGCGCTGCCTGAAAGAGCTGGGGTTGGAAATCGACAGGCTCAACACATATCGTGCGATGCTTTTTGATAAATATGTCAACAAGCTGCCGCAGGCGGATGTCGCCAGAACGGTTCTCGGTGCCGAGGTTGTGCGGGAAATCAGCACGATGATTGTCGAGGGTGTTCAAACAAATATAACGGTTAAGCTCACTGCGGAGGCGGCTGAATGAAGCGGGTCTGTTTATTAATTCTATTTTCAGTTGCGGGACTTTCGGTTGTTGCCGGGGAAGAAGCGGAGGGGACTTCGGCAGAGGTGACTCCGGTTGAAGAGACTCCGGCAGAGGTGACTCCGGTTGAAGAGACTCCGGCAGAGGTGACTCCGGCTGAAATTCAGGCCATGGAGAAGAAAATCCTGACGGTGAATGATCCGGCGGCACGGCTTTTTTACCAGGCGAATATCTACCGAGCTAAAGGGGAGATGGAAAAGGCCCTTCAGAGCTTGGCAAAACTGACTGCGCTCCATTCCCATAACGAAAGATGGGTTACAAGGAGCGAGCTGTTAAGCGCGATGCTGTATCTGGAGGTTGGACTGCCGGATGCGGCGGAAGTGACGAGCCGGCAGGTGGAGTTTTTGAACAAGGGGACCGATGCGGCGGAACAGGCTCGCCGGTTTCTCGAAACAATTGGGCAGGTGGAAAAACAATCTGAAGAAGTGAAGTGAAGGAGTCATTATGAAGAAAACGATAGTTTGGATGGGTATAGTTATGGTGTTGGCTGGCGGTGCCTTTGCAGAGGAAGCTGCATCGGCGTTAACCTCAGCAGATGCCACCTTGTGGGACCTGATTAAAACCGGTGGTATCACCATGTTCCCGTTGGGGCTCCTCTCCTGTATGATGGTGACCTTTATTATACAAAACTTTTTATCTCTCCGTGAGAAAACATTGCTACACACCGAAATGCTCCCCGATCTACTTGAAATGATGCTCAATAAAAAGGTTCGTGAAGCGCTGATTTATTGCCGCAAGCATCCCTCCATGTTCACTAATATTTTTGGCGCCGGGCTCGAGCGCTGCATGAAGGGCGAAGTGGACTTCGGCAAAGTACAAGAGTCTGTGGAAGAGGCCTCGGTTGAGCAAATGACCCAGCTGATGAAACCGATCGACTATCTTTCCATTATCGGCGCGACCTCTCCCATGCTCGGACTGCTCGGTACGGTGATGGGGATGATCAAAGCCTTCCAGACCATGGGGTCTCAGGGAATGGGTAAGCCGGAAGAACTGGCTGGTAATATCGGGGAAGCGCTGATCACCACCGCCACCGGTCTGATCATCGCCATTCCGGCGATGGCCTTCTTCTTCTATTTTAAGAAACGGTTCGACAAAACCCTCGCCACCCTCGGCCGCAACTTGAGCTACCTGTTTGATGCCCTTGAAACCGGTGAGAAACCGCTCACCTTTATGGATGTGGAAGCCCTCGAACAGTTAAGCGACTAATCCTTTTAAGACCTGCCGGATAGAGGACAACTATGAAACTCCACCGAAAAGATGAAGACGAAGTCGCAATCGACATGTCGCCGATGATCGACATGGTCTTCCTGCTGCTGATCTTCTTTATCGTGGCCTCTGCCGTCATAAAAGTTGAGCCGGTTAAAATTGAAATTCCGTCGGCCGTGTACGCCAAGGTGCCGGAGGATGAGACCGGGCGCGCGATGATCACCTTAACAGCAGCGGGTGATATGTATGTCGGCCCGACCCAAAAGCTGGTGACGCTTGATGAGCTTAAGGAGTGGATCACGCTTGAGCTGGAAGCGGATAAGGACATCCGGATACTGATCCGTGCGGATGGAATGGTTAGATACCGCGATACGGAAGAGATCATGGAGGCCTGTGCGGAAGTCGGAGCTTCGGACATGATCTTTGCGGCTTTTGAGAGTGGCGAGTAGACTCTGGAGAAATGGTGTGAATTTAAGCAAAAAAAATAGTGGCGATGCGAAGCTGGAGTTGCAGATTGCACCTCTGATTGATGTGGTGTTTCTGTTGCTCATCTATTTCATGGTCACCGCGTCACTGATCAAAAAAGAGGGCGACATCTCTTTCGTTCTGCCGGCATCCGTTCCGCCGACGAAGATAATCAATATACCGGTCGAAGCACTGATTTTTATCATGGACGATGGAACCGTGGAGATGGACGGTCTTCGCTTTGCTCCAAACGATCTGGTGCTGGGCGAGCTGGAAATCCAGGTGACTGGTCTGAGAGAAATTGCAAAATCTCAGCAGTCGCCTTTTTCGGTGACGTTGACGCCTCACGAGGATGCGCTCCACGCGCGGATTATCGATGTGATGGACGCCTGCGCGGCGGCCGGAACCACAAATCTTAGTTTTGGAAAGTCAATATTGTGAGTGCTGTGAAAAAGAAATCGGAAAAGAAACAAGGGCTGATTAAAGGGCAGTCGACGTCCGTGCTGGTTAGCATCGGAGTTCATGCGGCCCTATTGATCGCCGCCAGTACCTATGTGGCGGTTCAGATCGTTGAGAGTAAAAAGGCTGTGTTTGTTCCGCCCGTCCCTAAAGAGCGGCCGAAAATGAATTTGAAAAAGCCGCGGGTGAAGATGAAGAAAACATCTAAGCCCCGTTCTACATCACGCATTGTCAGTAAAAACGCCGCAAGCATGCCCGATCTTCAGTTGCCGGACATTTCCAGTGCGGGCTCAGGTCTTGGCGGGGGTGTGGGCGGATATGAGCTGGTTCCCAATGTCGAGGATATGAGCCTCTTCGGGGGGAGCAAGTCCGTAGCGTCTGGAAATGATTTTGTGGGGACATTCTACTCGCTTCAGTATGATCGAAACGGCAAGAACCTTCAAACGTCCGATCAAGAATACGAACAGGCCATTCGTGAGTTTGTTGATAAGGACTGGAATCCATACGTTTTTTTTCCGTATTACCGTGGACCACAGAAGCTTTATACCACACAGATTTTTATCCCGACTATTTCGTCAGAGTTCGGACCCTCTTTTTTCGGAATTCCGGCGGGACCTGACTTTGATCCGATCATGTGGTGTGTCCACTATAAAGGGAAAATTATGCGCAAGGATGGCGGACGTTTCCGGTTTTGGGGATTCGGGGATGATGTCTTGCTTGTTCGGGTGAACGGAGAGGTGGTCTTGAATGCATCGTATGTATTTGCACGACCAAGGTATTGTCCCTGGGACGGGAACAAGGAAGACTACCAGTATTGGCTGGGGCATGCGGAAGCAGCGGTTGGAAACTGGTTTGAACTGGAGCCGGGCGTTCCGGTTGAAATGGAAGTGCTGATTGGGGAACAGCCAGGAGGCCAGATTTGCGGCTATTTGCTCGTTGAAGAAGAGGGAGAGACTTATTTTAAAAACCAACAGGGTATGCCCATTCTTCCTGTTTTTAAAACTGCAGAGATACCTGAGCCGGTAAAAGACAAGATCAAGTATACATTAATTGAGGGTGAGGGCGATTTGGATTCTGATTTAATGTTTAATGTCTATTAATTTTTTTGAGTTTTTTCATAATGAGAGTTGATATCATGCAAATGTGGAACTGTTTTAGACGCCGAAAGAAGACCGCATCTATCTTCTTAGTTTTGACTGTCGTTTTCTTTAGTGGATCCGTTTTTTCCGAGATGCGAATTTGGGAGGAGATTTCCGGCGTGCAGGTGAAAGCAGAGTTTGAACGGGAACTTTTTGATTCTGTCCAGCTAAGACGGCCGGACGGGTCGCTGTACTCGGTCCCCTTGGAAAATCTTTCAGCTCAGGATATTAAATATATTCGAACCATGATTCCTCCCAAAATCGAATTGTCCGTGAGGACAAAAAAACGATCGAAAGAGCGGAGCAAGAATATTACGCGGGCCGACTATGAGCAGTTTCAGGACGATATAAATGTTGCTACGGCCAGCGTGGAGGTCGAGAAGAAAAGTCGTACCGATTATGACGGGAATCTGAGGTTAGAGATCTATTTGGTTGGGCGTGAGGTTTTTACACCCGATATTTACCGTCTCTCTGGGAAAAGAGCTTCACAGGTGAAATTCACTGAAGAAAATAAAGGAATCTATACCTTTGAAGCCTCTGCGGATTTCCGGGTTTATATGGAGTATAATTATGATCTGCGCGGTGCGAATTACGAAGGCCACCTGGTGGTAGTTGTGGATCCCAAAGGGAATAAATTGGCTAGCGACACAAATATATCCTGGCTGAAGGATGAAGCAAATGTAGAGGCCCTGCGCCAATTCCGCGTTGATCAGTTTTTTGATGAAAGCTGCACAAAACGCTCTGCTCCGCGTCCGCGGTATTATAACTCGCGTAGAGAGTTTTGATTCTTAAAGGACCCTGAAAAAATTGTTTATTTCATGTGGCTGACCCTTGAAAACAGCGCATCACTTGATCCTATTGATATGACGGGTTCCGACCGCCGCATTCCGAGATAAAGAACGCCTGTGTCGACTCTGGGTTCCCTTCACAGGAGATGCTGCGTAAAATAAGCTCAACGCTTTAGAAACCAAGAAGTTGAGTGGTGGGCAATACTAGATTCGAACTAGCGACCTCTTGCATGTCAAGCAAGCGCTCTAACCAACTGAGCTAATCGCCCCAAACGAGCAGAGAAGGTATCCAAGTCCGGCCCATGTGTCAATCCACACAATTCGTATATTTTACAAATCGGGTTTCCAAACATTGGTGTTTCCCCGAAAGCGAAGCGATAGATAATTTCCCGTAGGGAAATAACGAGAGGAACGAGTGGTTCAAAGAAGCGCAGCGGCAAACCCCGCTATTCCTTGAACCACCCAGTGGTGCGGTTGGCGAAGGCGACGAGCGCAAGCATGACGGGCACTTCGACCAATACGCCGACGATGGTGGCCAGTGCGACGGGCGAGGTGGTGCCGAACAGGGCGATGGCAACGGCAACCGCCAGCTCGAAGAAGTTGGAGGCACCGATCATTCCGGCGGGCGCGGCAACGTTATGCGGAAGCTTGAGTGCTCTGGCGGCCAGATAGGCGATGAAGAAGATCAGGACGGTCTGGATGATCAGCGGCACGGCGATCAGGGCGATGTGCAGCGGGTTTTCGAGGATGACCTTACCCTGAAAGGAGAAGATGATGACCAGCGTCAGCAGTAGCCCGGAAATGGTGGTTTTACTGAATTTGGGCAGGAAGACGTTTTCGAAGTACTCTTTGCCTTTGGTTTTGAGCATGTGGCCGCGGGTCAGTGCGCCGCCAGTGAGCGGGATCACTACAAACAGTACGACGGAGAGGAAGAGGGTGTCCCACGGCACGTGGACGTTGCTGATCCCCAGCAGGAATTTAACGATCGGCACGAAGGCAAAAAGGATGATGAGGTCGTTGGTGGCGACCTGCACCACCGTATAGGCCGGGTTGCCTCTGGTAAGGTGGCTCCAGACAAAGACCATGGCGGTGCAGGGGGCGGCGCCGAGCAGGACGGCCCCGGCCAGATAGTCTTTGGCCAGCTCCGGCGGAATCAGGTTTTTGAAAATAACGTAGAAAAAGAGCCACGCGATACCGAACATCGTGAACGGTTTGATCAGCCAGTTGCTGATCCAGGTGATGAATAGCCCCTGCGGGTTGTCCCGAACATGCTTCACGCTCTTGAAATCAACCTTCATCATCATCGGGTAGATCATCAGCCAGATGAGCACCGCAACGGGGATGGAGACGTTGGCGTATTCCAGTTTTCCGAGAAATTCCGGAATGGCCGGCAGAAAGCGGCCGATCAGAATACCGCCGATCATGCAAAGGATGACCCAGACGGTCAGGTATTTTTCAAAAAAACCGATTCCGGTGTCTATGGGTTCGTTCTCTTTCATTTTTAGTTCCTGATTTGTTTGTTAACAACATCCATTGCCCTTATCGCAACAGCATTCGCCGGAGCCGTTCAGAAGCCCTTTAATGATGCCGCTGGCGCAGCCTGCGCCGCTGTCGACCGATAGGGCGCTGACGGGGCAGTTACGCGCACAGGCGCCGCATTCCATGCAGGCGTCGAGATCGATGATGTGCGCCTTACTGTCCGCGAGAGCGAAAACCGCATGCGGACAAACTGCGATGCAGAGGCCGCAGCCGGTGCACGTTTCAATATCCAGTTTCAGGGTGGCGACGTTTTTTAGATGTCTCATCATGACAACCCTCCCAGCACAATCAAAACGGTTCCACAGAGTACGGCGACCAGTTGAAGCGGAATGGCGATTTTCATCTCTTTTTTAACGCCGGACATCGAGGTGTAGGTTGAGGTGCCGGTGAAGTTGAGCGCCATAAAGGAGACGATGGCGGTAATCAGCATTCCCCAGCCCAGCTCAATCAGCGGAGCGGTTCCCATTAGGTTGGCGCTTCCGAGCATCACCCATAGCAAGAGGCCGGCCCATACGCCTTTCAGCGAGAAGGCATGCCCCGGGATGAATGGCAGAAGCATCGGCACAATGGCACCGCCGGTTAACCAGGCGGCAAACACAAGTCCGAAAGCGTGTGGCGCATGGGCCAGACTGTAGCCGTCCCTTGAGAAGCCGCTGAGCAGGGCGAGTACCGCGGCAAGGATGAGCGCCTGCTTAAACCAGATGATCAGTTCGACGGGAATCACAGCGATCCGGTCGCGAAGCGCGAAACGGACGCGGCGCATTTCGGGTATGGCGGTGAAGTTATTTTCTAGAAAGAAGGGAATATCCTCGGCGCGGACGGGGCCGTAGACGACGCTGAAGCCACACTGCCGCGCCACCTCGGGCGCGGACACGCCCGGTGCGCCGAGCTGCGGAACAATCAGTTTGCGATGCGTCACCACCTGGTCGAGTTTGGTCTGCTGTACGCGGTTAACAATTTCTTCGGTGCCAAAGGTGCCTTTGCCGGCCGCGCACCAGACGTTAATGCCTTGGGTATCGAGCACCATCACCCAGCCGTCGGTTCCGCCGAGCGCGTAGCGCAGATGGTCGAAAGAGAGTTTGTAGTTGGCGGAGACGAACACCGGGGATTCGGCTGTCGGCTTCCCGATCGCATAGAGGCCCGGCTGAACGGTGTAGGTGTGCCGCCCGATGGCAAAGCGGACTTTCAGTGCGCCCAGTACATCGTGAAACGTCAGGCGGGTTCCAAGGATTGGAACCTTGCCGGCCGGTGTTTCGATCTCGCCGATCACCCACGCTTCACGCTTTGGCTGGCACTCATTATTTTTACAACAGCAGGTACTCATCGTGTGTTTATCTTTTTGATTTTAAAACAGGGCGTTGAACAGCCATCCAACCAGGACGATTCCTGTGGTGGCAGTGGCGATAAAGACGGCGATCAGGCGCGGCTTCATGACTTTGCGCAACAGCACCATTTCGGGGAAGGAAAGGGCGGTGACGGCCATCATAAAGGCCAGCGCGGTGCCGAGGCCAACGCCTTTACCGATCAGTGCTTCGGCAATCGGAATGGTGCCGAGTGCGTTCGCGTAAAGCGGTACGCCGCACAGCACGGCGATAATGACGCTGAACGGTTTGTCGTCGCCGGCATAGCGGGCGAGGATGTCTGCCGGGGCCCAGCCGTGAATGGCCGCGCCGATGCCGATGCCGATCAGCAGGTAGATCCAGATGCGTTTTACAATGCCGCCGGTCTGCTCCGCCGCATACGCGAGCCGCTCCTTTTGCGTCATTTCCGGTTTGAGCTTATTGAAAGCCTCGCCGTTAAACGCGGCGGCTTCCAGATAGGCCTCCGGTTTAAACCGTCCGATAATCAGACCGCTGACGACTCCAATGGTGACGCCGGCCACGACGTAGGTCAGTGCAATTTTCCAGCCGAAGGAAGCCAGCAGAATGGCGAAGGCCGCCTCGTTGACGATCGGGGAGGTGATCAGGAAGGAGAAGGTGATGCCCAGCGGAATACCTGCTTCAACGAATCCGATAAAAATCGGAACCGACGAGCAGGAGCAGAAGGGGGTGACGATGCCTAAAAGTGAGGCGGCGAAGTTGGCTTTAACGCCTTTAACATGTGTCAGCATTTCCTTGGTTTTCTGCGGCTGAAACCAGCTCCGCAAATACGAGATGGCAAAGATCATGACCGAGAGGAGAATCAGGATTTTAATCGTATCGTAGAAGAAAAAATGGAGACTGCCGCCCAGCTGCGACTCCACCGGTACTTTAAAAACACCTTCCACCAAACGGGTGATCAGATTTTCCAACCATTGGAACATTACGATATCCTTAAACTGTAAGAGATTTTTTCCAGCGAATGACAAAAAGCAACGAATAGAGAAAGTGTTCTGCGGTGTAAGATTCGTTGCTTTTTGTCATTCGTTGGAATCATTTCCCTGTGGGTTTTTAAGAAGGGTTTTCTTCGAGGTTGCCGGGAAGCTGTTCGACGAAGGCTCTGATTTCGTCGCGGACACGGCGGTAGGCGTCGAGCTGCTCCTCTTCGGATGCTCCTTTTTCGGCCAGCTCGCGTGCGAGTTTCGGTGGATCATCGAAGCCGACGTGCACAATACGGGCGTTGGCCGGGAAGACCGGGCAGGTTTCGTGAGCGTGGCCGCAGACGGTAACAACGACGTCAAAATCGATATGAAGCAGGTCGGTGATGTTTTCCGACTTCTGGTTGGTGATGTCCACTCCTGCTTCCGACATCACCTTGACGGCATTGGGGTTGAGCCCGTGGGTTTCAATGCCGGCGGAGTAGGCTTCGAGCACATCGCTTTTAAGTGCGCGCGCCCAGCCTTCGGCCATCTGACTGCGGCAGGAGTTGCCGGTGCATAAAAACATGATTTTCAGTTTTTCCATTTTCATTCCTTTCTAAACAGCGGTGGATACAAGATAAAGTCCGGCCAGTAAAACCAGCACGCCGCAAACCTTGCGGAGCCGCATGGCACCCTTTGAGTTTTCGTTCCAGTTCAGGTAGCGGCGGATTGCCTCCGCGGAAGTCCCCGCCAGAACAATCACGGTGCAGTGGCCGAGGCCGTAGAGCAAAACCAGAGACCAGGCAAACAGAGGGGCTTCCGCGCTGAGCTTGAACGTCATCGCCAGAACCGGCGCCATAAAGGCGAAGGTGCACGGGCCGAGCGCGATGCCAAATATCAATCCGGTCAGCAGGGCGGATGCAAATCCGGTTTTCGCGGCCGAGCTTTCCGGTTTTCTCCAAGGGCTGGAGAGTACACCCATCAGTTGCAGCCCCATGATGAAAAAGATGATTGCGGCGATCCAGCTGCCGGTACGGCCGAGATCGCCCAGAATGCGACCGACCGCCGCGGTAATCAGTCCGATGATCGCAATGCTGGCCAGAATACCGACTGAAAACAGAAGTGATTGAAAAAGAGCGGTTCGCTTGGTCTGTGTTGATTGTCCCTCAATTAGGCCGACAATCAATGGAATGGCCGCCAAATGACACGGACTTAGTAGAACGCTCAGTGCGCCCCATAGAAGGGCGGCGCTCAGCGCGATACCAGCCGAGCCTTCAATGGCATGGGCCATCTGGGTGAACAGTTCAGTCATAAATTCTCCAACGAATGATAAAAAGCAACGAATGTGAGATCAGAGGGTAAGAAGACGCATGGTAATAGTGTTTCTTCCAAAGTTAGCGAGAACTCCGTTTTTGATGCCGGTTTGTTTCATATAGCTGAGCAGGCGGGTTAAATCGATGGCTGAAGAGTTATCATTTAATGCGGTAATTGAAACCAGAATATCTTCATTGATACAGAAGGCATGGACTGTTTTTTCGCCGAGCGCGCAACCGGAGTAATTCAGAGAAATGGAGGGTTTGTTTTGTTTAATGTTTTGAAATTCACACTCTGTTGCGAAAAGTCCCTCGTATGTTTTTGAACTGTAACCGAGTCCGTGAGTTTCCAGAATCGAGTTAAGTACAGAGTCAATTTCCCCAGCGGGGTTGTTTTTTGAGCGAAACTCGTTCCATAAATTGTCACGTGTGATTTTACCGTCAACCGGAGAGAAGGGAACTCTCGTATATTCCAGACGTTCCAATCCAAAGTTGATCAGTATGCCGAGATCTTTTTTCCAAAATTTAAGGTAGTTAAGCAACTGGCAAAAATGGGCCGGAGCAAAGGGTTTAATGATATGTTTCAGCTCCAGAATAATTGTGTCTTCCACAAGAATATCCAACTCGAATTCATCAGCGGGTAGGGCATGGTTTTTCAGAATGCCGCGCAGCTTGCTCTCAGCTTTTATTCCCTGGCTGTTTAACGCATGTAGCAGGGCGTTATGGTAAGTTTCCTCATCCCATCCAGGGCCCAATTCGCTATGAATCTTCATTGCAGCACCGATGATGGCGTATGAGAGGTCGGCATGAATAATTTGGTTGTTGTTGTCCATCATGATTCGTTGCTTTTTGTCATTCGTTGGGGAAATCGACTCCCAGCTCAGCCCATTTTTTCAGGATGTCTTCTTTGGATATAAACCCTTCGTGCCGGAACAGTTCGTTGCCTTCCGCATCCAGAAAAATCTGAGTTGGAATCATGCGGATCGAATACTTTTCAGCGCTCTCTTTGTCTTCCAGCGTGTTGATCATCTGCACAATCAAGCGGTTGTTGTATTCGCTGGCCAGTTCTTCGAGAACAGCCGTCATCATTTTACAGGTTGCGCAGCTCTCGGCGCCGAGATCAATTAGTTGGGGCAGGGGTTTGCGCTCGGCTTGCGAGGGGGAGAGCATCATGGGAACGCTCTGCGGTCCGATGATTGCGCCGGCTTGTTCCGCAGGCAGCCTGCAGACTCCGTCGGCGCACTCCGGAACCAGGCGTTTTGTATATTTTTGGAATTCAACCACTGCGATCACGGCAAGAATTAACACCGCTGTTGTGATGAGTTTGTTTTTCAGTTTAGTTTTCATGTGGGTTCCTTTGCTTCTCCGACAATCCGGTCCATTGAGACGAGAAATTCACGCAGTCCGTTGCAACAGAGGTGATAGTAGACATAGAGCCCGCGCTTCTCTTCAACCAAAAGTCCGGCGTTTTTCAGAACGGAGAGGTGGCGCGAGACGGTGGAGAGGTTGTTTTGATGCTGCAGAAGCTCACGCAGCTCGCAGACGCACAATTCATGATCCATTAGCGCGTGAACAATCAGCAGGCGCGACGGGTGGGCCAGCGCCTTCATCACCTTCGCCTGTTGGTCATAATCAATCCGCTTAATGTCGTAGAGTTCCATTGTGATCTCCGTCTATTTGTCTATTTCGCAAAATAGGCAAATAGAGAGCGGGTGGCAACTGTAAATGGGATATATTTGTCAACTTGGACAGTCCGTTGACGATCCAATCAGTGCGGAAGGGTAGACGTCGCAGTGTAAATTTTCATTAAAATACAGGTTAAGTGTCTCATTATAAACAGTTTATCTATTTTAGAATCCCGGACCTATATAGGTATGGGAATTTTTGATCTATCCTGTGTTATCTGGGTTTTTGAATGCCGTCCTGACGGCGTGCATCAGAGTGCGTTATTTACTGGTTTTGACCGGGTTTTTGCGGTTTGGGAACAACTCGCGGCACATGGGGCATTTTGTGCCGTCGCACCCGCGGGCGGTACAGTATTCGCGCCCGTAGGTGATGAACTGCAGGTGGCGCAGTTCCCACTCTTCGGGAGGGAAGAGCTTTTTGAGGTCGTTCTCGGTCTGCACCACGTTTTTGCCATTTGTCAGTTTCCAGCGCTGGGCGAGGCGGTGAATGTGCGTATCCACCGGAAAGGCCGGCACGCCGAACTGATGCACCATCACCACGCTGGCGGTTTTATGGCCGACCCCCGGCAGGTTTTCCAAACCTTGGAAACTATCCGGTACCTCGCCGCCGTGTTCCGTAATCAGAATCTTCGACATCTCAAAAATCGCCGTCGATTTAGTGTTCGCCAGTCCGCAGGTGGCAATCAGTTTGAGAATCCGTTTCTGCCCGAGTTTTACCATTTTGGCGGGGGTGTCGGCGGCAGAAAACAGGGCGGGCGTCACTTCATTGACCCGTTTGTCGGTGCACTGTGCAGAGAGTATCACCGCCACCAGCAGCGTGTAGCCGTCTTTATGATCCAGCGGAATATCAATATGCGGATACAGCTCATCCAGTCGTTTCCCGATAATTTCCGCCCGTTCCGTTTTTGTGCTCATAATTTTAATCCTCTGGTCAGAGTAGAAAATTGTGATTAGGATTACGACACTGAACGGGGGAACCATGACACGACAGAAGTTTGTGGAAAATCTATTGAAACGGGCGGACGTAAAAACCGCGGCGCGAGGCGAAGCTTTCGCGCCTGCCAACATTGCGCTCTGCAAATACTGGGGTAAACGTGATGCGGAGTTGAACCTGCCGGTCAATTCCAGTCTTTCCATTTCTCTCGGCAAACTCGGTACACGCACGGTCGTAAAGTTTGCCAAAAGTGCCGACCGCATTTTCCTCAACGGCAAACACGCACCCAAGGCCTTCGCCGCGCGGCTTTCTGCCTACCTCGATCTGTTCCGCGCCGACGGACAATTTTTTGAAGTGCGCACCAAAAACAATATTCCGACCGCAGCCGGACTGGCCTCGTCGGCCTCTGGATTTGCCGCGCTTATCAAAGCACTCGACCAGCTCATGGGTTGGGGCTTCAACCCGCGTGAGCTTTCGATGCTGGCGCGCCTAGGTAGCGGCAGCGCCACGCGCTCGCTCTACGACGGCTTCGCCATCTGGAACGCTGGCCAGCGCGCTGATGGCATGGACAGCTATGCCGAGCCACTTGATGCTCCGTGGGACAGTTTGAGAGTCGGCATCCTCGAAGTTTCCAAGGCTCGGAAAAAAACCGGATCGACCGAAGGAATGAACCGCACCCGCGAAACGTCGGAGCTCTACGAAGCCTGGCCTGCGCAGGCCGATTGCGATTATGACGAGCTGCGCACCGCAATTGTCGCGCAGGACTTTCCAATGCTTGGAAAAACGGCGGAGAACAACGCGCTGGCTATGCATGCCACGATGATGGCGGCCTGGCCGCCACTCTGCTACTGGAAGCCGCAATCGGTTTCCCTGATGCACAAGGTATGGGCCGCGCGCGAGGAGGGGCTGGAGCTCTATTTCACCATGGATGCCGGGCCGAACCTCAAACTCCTTTTCCTCCAGGAAAATCAGGCCGCGGTGAAAAAGCTCTTCCCGAAGGTTCAAGTAGTCATTCCATTTTCTTCCTAAAGCCTAAAGTCTATAGACTAAGGTCTTTCCTCCATGCCTGAACTACCCGAAGTCGAAACAATCCGCCGCCAGCTCTGCACCGCCGGGCTGAAAGGTCGCACCATCGAAAAGGTCACCATCAGCTGGCCGCGCACGGTGGAGCCGCTCTCGCCCGCCGCATTCCGCAAACGGGTCGTTGGGAAAACGATTGAACGGTTATCGCGCCACGGGAAGTGGCTTATTTTCGAACTGGACGATATCGACAATCTGCTGGTGCACCTGCGGATGACCGGCGGGTTTTCCCTATCGGACGGCCCGCTCAAAAAAGGCCCGTATGACCGGGCGATTTTTCAGTTGAGCGGCGGAATGAATCTTCATTTCCGCGATCCGCGCAAATTCGGCCGTTTCCGGTTGGCGACCTTTCCTTTAGGGCTCGGACCGGATGCGCTGGAAATTACAGCCCGCCCATTTTTCCAAACCTTGGGAAAGTCCAATCGAATGCTCAAACCGCTGCTGCTCGACCAATCGTTTATCGCCGGGGTCGGTAATATCTACGCCGATGAGGCGCTCTTTGAAGCCCGATTGCATCCAGAACGGCGGGCAGGGTCATTGAATGATGATGAAAAGCTCGCGCTCTACATGGCGGTAACCCATGTGATTCGTTCGGCGGTTGAAAACGGCGGCACCTCGCTGGGCAACGGGCAGGGCAATTACGTCGACCTGAACGGAAACTTCGGGGGTCATCGCGAAAAGGTAAAGGTTTATGGCCGCGCCGGGCAGCCCTGTGTCGAGTGCGGCGCGCCGCTCGAAAAAATTACACTGGCTCAGCGCACAACCGTTTTCTGTTCTCAGTGTCAGGAGTGATCGCCGCGAAGGAACGCAAAGAACACAAAAAAGAGACTCCCGAAGGAGTCTCTTTGCGATCTCTGTGATCTTTTGCGGCTAAAACATCAGGCGTCGCCGAGCTGCCAGCGGGTGTAGCGCTTGATGGTGATGGTGTCACCCAGCTCTTTACCTGCGGTTTCGAGCAGCTGCGTGATGCTGGTTTTGTCTTCTTTAACAAAACCCTGCTCCAGCAGGCAGTTCAGAGAGTAGAACTTGTTGAGCTTCCCTTTCAGGATGCCTTCAACAATGTTTTCCGGTTTGCCTTCAACCTGTTTGGCGAAGAGCGCTTTTTCGTCTTCAACGAGATTCGCCGGAACGCCGTCGCGATCGAGGGCCATCGGGTTGGCGGCTGCCACGTGCAGGCAGATGTCCAGACCGAGTTCCTTGAAAGCGTCAGCGCTGGCGGTTTCCGGTTTTTCGAGACCGAATTCAACCAGTACGCCGCAGGTGCCGCCCATGTGAATGTAGCTGGCAACCGCGCCGTTTTCGGCAACGAATTTTTCGCTCTTGCGCAGCACGATGTTTTCGCCGATTTCAGCGATCTTCGCGCTGATTTCTGTTTTGAAGGCGTCGGCCGGATCTTCGACATCCATGGATTTGTCAGTCAGTTCGGCAACAAACTTCTGGAAGATTTCGTTGCGGGTCACGAAGTCGGTTTCGCAGTTCACTTCAATCATCACGCCGGTTTTTCCGTCGGCGGAAACCTTGGCGGAGATTTTTCCGTTTTTAGCAACGCGATCCGCCTTTTTGGCAGCCACGGCCATGCCGCGCTCACGGAGAAGCTTCACCGCTTTTTCCATGTCGCCTTCAGCTTCCTGAAGGGCGCGCTTGCAGTCCATCATGCTGACGTTGGTGGCGTCGCGCAGTTCTTTCACCTGGCTTGCAGTAATATTCATTATTCAGATCCTTGTTTCTAAAATTAGTCTTCTTTTTTCTCTTCGTCAGCCGGGGCTTCTTCAACTTCAGCGGTGGCCGGAGCTTCCTCAGTAACCACTTCTTCCGCCTTCGCTTCAGCTTCGGTGGACACGTCCGCGGCGGCTGCTTCAACCGGAGCAGCTTTTTCGGTTTTCGGTTCTTCAGCCGCTGCAGGTTCTTCAGCTTTCACTTCTTCAGCCGGAGCTTCGGCTTCAGCGGCGGCAGGAGTCTCTTCTTTCACTTCCGAGGCAGCTTTTTCAGCGGCGGCTTTGTCGGCTTCCTCTTTGGCTTTGAATGCAGCTTTTTCAGCAACTTTTTTCTCAGCGGCTTTTTTCGCTTTGTCTTCTTTGGCTTTTTCAGTTTTCAGCTTTTTGAGTACTTCAGCGCGTTTCTTTTTCTCTTCTTTTTCTTTTTCTTCGCGTTCAGCGCGGGCTTTGTCAGCGACGGCTTTGGCGACGGCTTCCTCTTCGCGGCGACGTTTGTCCTCAGCGGCTTTAGCTTTGGCGCAGGTGTCGTAGGCTTCCGCGATGGTTCCGCCGAGCGTGTTCGCAATCAGAGAGAGAGAACGGATGGAGTCGTCATTACCCGGAATTGGATAGTCAACGAGATCGGGATCGGTGTTGGTGTCCACCAGAGCGACAACCGGGATGTTGAGGCGCTGGGCTTCAGCAATCGCCAGTTTTTCGCGGTTGATGTCGACCACAAACAGTGCGCCGGGCAGGGAGGTCATATCCTTGATACCGGTCAGGTTGCGTTCGAGCTTGGTCAGTTCGCGGCGGAGCATGGACTGCTCTTTTTTGGAGATTTCTTTGAGCTGCGCTTCGTCATCGAAGAAGGCCTGAAGCTCTTCCATACGTTTCACGCTCAGACGAACGGTCTGGTTGTTGGTGAGCATTCCGCCGAGCCAACGATGAATCACGTAGGGTTGGTGGGCTTGTTCGGCCGCATCTTGAAAAATGGCGCGAGCCTGCTTTTTGGTGCCGACGAACAGCACTTTGCGGCCGTTCATTACGGTGTCGTTCAGAAATTCCTGAGCAATCTTGAGATGCACGAGGGTTTTCTGGAGGTCGATGATGTAGATCCCGCCTTTAGCGCCGTGAATAAAGCGCTTCATTTTGGGATTCCAACGTTTGGTCTGATGACCGAAGTGAAGACCTGCATCCAACAAGTCCTGAATCGTCAATGTCGTATCTGACATGGCATTACCCCTTTCTATAGTTCTATTTGAACAATCCGCTTTGGCTTATCCGGGGGTAAACCGGCGTAAGCACTCGCTTCGACCCCGCACTCGCGGTAGTCATTAAGGCGGTGTTTATACGTGCTGACATGCTCTCACGCAAGCAGGAAAATAGAGGAATCTCGGGTTCCTACTCGCTGAATGCTCTGAATATTTTCTTGGCACATTCGGTTTTCGTGAGGCAACCCCAGTTTTCCAATGGCTGCCTGCTCTGAGCTTGTCGAGCGGGGGAGCCGATCCAAGTGAAAAACCCGGTCTCGGCACCGAGGCTGGCGGGGGTGTTGAGCACAATGCCGTTCAGATTCTTTTTCGCCAGCTTTTCGCGGGCTTTGGCTTCGCCGTCGTGTGTTTGCAACGCAAAGCCGATCGCAATCTGATCGTCCCGCTTGTTCGCGCACAGCCTGGCCGCGATGTCGGGCGTTGGCTTTAATTCCATCGATACATTATTTTCACCCTTTGGAACTTTTTCGTCCGATTTTTCCAAGGGTTGGAAATCGGCGATCGCGGCGGCAAAAATAATGATGTCCGCCGCGGCGAATTTGGCCTGTGCGGCGGAGAGCATTTCTTCAGCTCCGGTTATGCGCGTGATATGGATAGCCCTTCGAGTCTCCTCAGGACGGGCTTCGCCCGGAAGATTTGCATCGGGAACCGGCCCGGAAATAAAGTCGACTTCGAAGCCTTGGGAAAGTGCCTCCTCGGCGAGGGCTTTACCCATTTTGCCGGAACTGGCGTTGCCGATAAAGCGGACCGGATCGAAGTATTCGTGCGTCGGCCCCGACAGAATTAAAACTTTTTTATTTTCCCTCATGATGTCCGGAGAATTTTTACAGAATCATTTAACGACAAAATCATGGGAGGAAGACTTTTGATTCGGGTTCCAAAAAAATGATTTTGTCATCCATGATTTTGTAAAATGTTTTTATTGAAGCGCGGCTTGAATGGCTTCGAGGATGGTTTTTGGATCGCTCATTCGTCCCGCACCGGTGGTGCCGCAGGCCATCAGGCCTTCTTCGGGGCCGATGCGCTGCCAGCCGCGTGTTTCCAAGGTCTGGACGTTTTCCTGCACAACTGGGTTGTCCCACATTTGTGAGTTCATGGCCGGGCAGAAAAGCTTCGGACAGTCGGCCGAAAGCGACAGGGCGGAGGCGGAAACAATGTCGTCGCCAAAGCCGTAGGCGAATTTGCCGATGATGTCCGCCGTGGCAGGCAGTACGGCAAACAGGTCGGCTTCGGTGGCGGGGTAGAGGTGCGGGTAGAGCTGTCCTTTGTCCGAGGTCGGGTTTTTCGGGAACAGCTCGGTGCGCACCTCTTTCTGCGACAGTGCCGCGAAGGTGAGCGTCGTGACAAACTGGCAGGCGGCGGGCGTCATCGCCACCTGCACGTCGTGCCCGGCTTGTTTCAGCGCACTGACGACGTTTGCGGCTTTGTACGCCGCAATGCCGCCGGTTACTCCTATGAGGATTTTTTTCATGAAATTTGAAATGTGAAACTGGAAATTCAGGAGAGCCGTTCTCTTTCAAGTTTCCAATCCCCAGTTTCAGGGCTTTTCTTATACGTCCATGACTTCCGCTTCTTTGGCGGAGAGCACTTCATCCATTTTTTTGATGTGGGCATCAGTCAGCTTCTGAACCTCTTCGAGGCCTTCGTCGCGGTCGTCTTCGGTGATCTTGCTGTCCTTTTGGAGTGCTTTGAGCTGGTCGTTGGCTTCGCGCCGGACGTTGCGCACGGCGACGCGCTGCTCTTCGGTGGTGCGTCCGGCCACTTTGACGAGGTCTTTGCGGCGCTCTTCACTCAGTTCCGGAATCGGAACGCGGATGAGGCGACCGTCGTTCATCGGCGTGATGCCGATGTTGGCGGCGGTGATGGCTTTTTCGATGGTGCCCAGCGAGGAGGGGTCGAACGGGCTGATGACGATCAGGCGCGGTTCGGGCGTCGAGATGTTAGAGATGTCGCGCAGGCGGCTAGAGCTTCCGTAGTAGTCGACGGTGATGTTCTCCACCAGACTCGGGCTGGCTTTTCCGGTGCGCAGTCCGCTCAGCTCCTGCTGCAGGAACTCTACGCATTTATCCATTTTCTCTTCGGCGGCCAAGATGACTTCGGTATTTGTTTCCATGATCTTTCTCCTGTTCAGTAAAGTTCGAATAACGAAACACTCAAATACCTAAAGAAGCTCGAATGAGCAAATGACGAATTTGGAATTTCGGATTTAATTATTATATTCGTGTTTGGGTTTTTCGTGCTTCGGGTTTCCGCCACATTAGTGGCTGACAAGGGTTCCGGCATCTTCACCGCGGAACACCCGCAGAATTTCGCCTTCTTCAAAAAAGTTGAATACGACAATCGGGATGTCGTTTTCCATACAAAGCGAAAAGGCCGCAGCGTCCATGATTTTAAGCCGCTTGTTCAGCGCTTCGCTATAGGTGATTTTGTCGTAGCGTGTGGCGGTCGGATCGTTGACCGGGTCGGCGGTATAGATACCGTCGACTTTGGTGGCCTTCATCAGCACATCGGCGTTGATCTCGGAGGCGCGCAGCGCGGCGGCGCTGTCGGTGGTGAAATAGGGGTTGCCGGTTCCGGCACCGAAGATGACGACCCGGCCTTTTTCCATATGGCGCATTGCCTTGCGACGGATGAACGCCTCGGCGACGGCCGGCATGCTGATGGCGGTTTGCACGCGGGTTTCAATGCCGTCGTTTTCGAGCGACGACTGCAACGCGAGGGCGTTGATGACGGTGGCGAGCATGCCCATGGAATCGCCGGTGGTGCGGTCGGTGCCGCCTTTTTCGCCAGCCAGACCGCGGAAGATATTGCCGCCGCCCACGACCACGGCGATTTCGGCGCCCTCTGCAATCAGCGCCTTAAACTGGCGGCCGATGGAGGCGAGAATGTCGGGATCGATGTTGAGCCCTTTTTCTTTGTTCTGCAGGGCTTCACCACTGAGTTTGAGCAAAATGCGTTTGTATTTCATAAATTTCCTCTCGAGTGCTTCGATGAACATAAAAAAACGGCGGCCCAGTGTAAATTTCCAAACCTGAAAAACATTGGAATGTTGGAATATGGGAATAAAGGATTGTCGGGGAAGTCTCTTCTTCACGAAACAATATTCCAGCATTCCTCTATTCCATTATTCCTCCCTTATTTCCTGATGCGGTCGATCAGGTCGATGGCCGGTTGATAGTCCGGTTTCTGGGAAAGTACGGTTTCGAGGTCGCGCAGTGCCTGCGGGGTGCGGCCGAGGTGATAATGATTCACCAGTGCCAGATTGTAGCGCGCGTCCACATAGGCGGGGTTGAGCTTCACCGCTCGGGCGAAGGATTCGGCCGCCGCCGTCATCTGTCCGTCGGCGTAGTAGGCCAGACCGAGGTTGTAGAAGGCCCGCTCATAGGTGTCGTCCGCCTCGATGGTTCGAATGTATCCCTGAATGGCTTGCGTGGTTTTCCCCGCCCGGTGCAAGGCGACGGCCTTCTTAAACGCCTGTTCCGCCGCTTTCCGGTTGCGGACTTTCGGTGGCGTGTAGGACAGAGTCGGGGTTTTTACCGGTTCGTTCAGAGCCTGCAACTGCGCGCGGGCGAAGGCAGAGAAGGCATCGACACCGGATGAGTGGTCGAGGTAGCGTTCGAACCAGGCCTTGGCTTCAGTCGGGCGATCTAAATTGTAGCGGTAAATGGCGGCCAGATTGAACAGCGCGGGCGCGTAGTCGGGGCGGGATTTGGCGATTGCCTGCAGGCGTTGAAGCGCGGCCGGTGCGCCCTGTGTCTGCAGTTCGGTCAGTGCCAGTGCGGTCTGCAGCTGAGGGTCGTTCGGGGTGCGGGAAAGGGCGCGTCGCAGGTTGCGCGCGGCGTCGTCCCACTTCTGGTTCTGCACGTAGACGATACCGGCATAGGCCAGCGGGCGCGGGTCGTCGGGCTGGAGCAGGGCGGCTTCGCGGAAAGCGCGCTCCGCACCGGCAAAATCCTTTTTCGCGCTCAGCGCCACGCCGAGGTTGCACAGCGCCGGGTATTGGCTGGCGTCGACCCGCACGCTTTCAGTGAAGGCGTCTGCCGAGCTTTCAATCTCTCCCATTTCCCAGAGCAGCAGGCCGAGGCGGTTATACGCATCGGCATTTTCGCTGCTGCCGGTGCGGCGGCGGATCGATTTTTCCAACAGGGCGCGGGCGCGGACGTGGTTTCCCGCTTTCCACTGGTCGAGCGCTTCGTAATAAAGTTTTTCACCCGGCCGGCGGCCGCAGCCGAAAAACAGAACACTCACCAACAGGGCGGGGATAAACCAATGCAGCCAGTTGCGGTTCATGTTGTCTCCTTGAACCAGACATGGCGGGAGCGCGGACCGTCGAATTCACAGAAATAGACGCTTTGCCAGGTGCCGAGGCATAAGCGTCCGTTTTTCACAATTATCTGCGCGAAGGATCCCATCATACTTGCTTTTACGTGCGCTGCGGTGTTGCCTTCCAGATGACGGTAGCCGTTGTTCCACGGAATCATGTCGTTGAGCACGGTTTCCAGATCGGCGGTTACATCGGGGTCGGCGTTTTCATTAATCGTCACGCCCGCCGTGGTATGCGGCACAAAAACGGTGATGATTCCGTCGTCGAGATTCTGCTCCTGTGCGAAGCGCTGAACGTCATCGGTGATGTCGATGAATTCGGTTCTGGAATTTGTCTGGACGGTGATTTGGTTCATGCTTAGGCTGACTCTAAACATCCGCAGAAACGAAACCAGTTTAAATTGAAACAAACAGAGAAAAACACCATGCAATCTCTCTATCCGCTCCGCTTCAACCCCGTCTACAAAGATTACCTGTGGGGAGGCAGCCGCATCCCGAAGGTGTTCGACCGCGACATGCCGGATGGAATTTACGCTGAATCATGGGAAATTTCCACTCACCCTGACGGGGCGACAACCATCGCCAACGGCCCGCTCGCCGGCAAAACCCTTTCCGACCTGTTGCCCGAACATAAAACCGAGCTGCTGGGAACCCATGTGCAGGGCGACGACTTTCCGCTGCTCATTAAGCTGATCGACGCGCGCGACAAGCTCAGCGTGCAGGTGCACCCCAACGACGGCAACGCCGCCGCCGTTGACGGTGACCCCAAAAGCGAACTGTGGTTCTTTCTCGAAGGGGATGCCGGCGCGCAGATCTACTGCGGTCTCAAGCCCGGCATCGGCAAAGAAGAGTTTCTGCAGGCGTTGGAGGGCTGCGCCGCCAACGGCGGCAATAAAAACTTCGCCGACATCCTGCAGATCATCCCGGCTGTCAAAGGCGAAGCCGTCTTCGTGCCCGGCGGACGCGTTCACGCCATCGGCCCCGGCTGCCTCATTCTCGAAGTTCAGCAGAACTCCAACACCACCTACCGCATCTACGACTGGGACCGCACCGATGCCGACGGCAACACCCGCGACCTGCGTATCGACAAAGCCCTGCAGGTGATCGACTGGGAAAACAACGGCGATCCGCACTGCGAAGTCCGCGGAAACACCATTCAAAGCTGCGAATACTTCCAGCTCGACCTTTACGAACTCACCGAAGAAACCGCTTTTCCAAACCTTGGAAAATCCTTTCACGCACTCTTTGTTGCTGAAGGGAAGGGGATCATCCGCTGGACGGATGGCGAGGATGAGCTGGTCGCCGGACAGTCCTGGTTTGTTCCCGCCGGGCTCGGCGACTACGAAATCATTCCCGAAGACGGTGCGATCACCGTCCTTTGCACCACCATTCCCTGAGCCGTTGTTTTGCGGTATTCGCTCGACGCTCTATTTTTTGGCGGAGAGCAGAATGTGAGCGGGAACGAAGAGATCGCGCAGCGGTTTGTTTCTCCCGCAGGTTTCCACCCGAATGTTGCGAAAGCCGGCTTTTTTGACCAGCTGGGCCAGCATGTTGACAGTGAAGAAGCGAATCTGCGGATTATCGGCGGCAAAATGCGCATTCCACCCAAACAGGGCAATCCGGATGTTTTTGAACAGGCCGTGGTAGGGAACAGTGAGGAGCAGTTTGCCGCCGGGTTTGAGGACGCGGAAGAACTCGGTGAGCGCGTAGGCGGGGTCGCGGAGATGCGCGAGCTCTTCGGAACACCAGAGCGCATCGAAGGTTTTCGATTCGGCGGCAATGGAGTCGCCCAGATCCTGCACAAAGAAGCTGACATCCGGGTGCGCTTTGCAGTTGGCGGCGATCCGGATGGAGGAGATATCGCACGCGCGCAGGTGGCCGGTGCGGCGCGCGAGGTGCGGGGTGAACACCGCGCCGTCGCAACCCGCTTCAAGAATGTGATCAAGCGGTTGTTCGGGCGGCAGTTCGCGGTCCAGCCAGCGGATTATATTTTTGAAACCACCCTGCGTGGCCCCGTCCCGGTTACTGATCTTCCAGTACTCTTCTTTGCAGGCTGATTTGTTGCTCATGCGCTCACTCTACTTTATTTTTCCAAGGGTTGGAAAGCCATAGAATGGTGGCAGTTCATTGTTCCACCCCTTGGACCCGCCTGTCCCGCCATAGCTCGCAGAGCGGCGGCGGAAGCCGCAGGCGAGAGAGGCTTTTGAATCTTTCAAAAGCAATGACTGGAAGGAGTGGCAAAAAACAGTTAAATTTTATCAAGTTGTCGCGCCGTAATCCCGACGCGAAACGAAGGAGAGGAAAGCGGATGATTGGGAAAAGGATTAACGAAGAGGGCAACCTGTACCGGGTGCGGGCGGACAATTTGCCCAAAGCGCTCCAGCCGCGCGAAAAGTTTGACCGGCTCGGTCCTGAGAATCTTTCCGAATCCGATCTGCTCGCGCTGCTTCTGCGCACCGGCACCGCCGGTCTGAATGTCGTGGAGCTGGCCGAAACGATTCTGTTGAAATACGGCTCACTCAGTGCGCTGACCCGCGCGTCCGCTGCCGAGCTGCAGGAGATTCACGGCATCGGCAAAGAAAAGGCCAAAATCCTCAAAGCCGCGCTCGAAATGGGCAGGCGGCTCGTTCAGGAGAATGTCGGCGAAAACCCGCGCATCGCCTCGCCCGAAGAGGCGGCGGCGGTTTTGCGCGAACGCGCCCGCAGTCTGGATCGCGAAGTCTTCTGGGTGCTGCTGCTCGATACGAAGAGCCGCTTGATGGTTCCGCCGTGCGAGGTGTCCAAAGGCACGCTCAATTCCAGTTTGGTGCATCCGCGCGAGATTTTTAAACCGGCCATTCAGCATTCCGCCGCCAATGTGATTCTGGCGCACAACCATCCCTCGGGCGACCCGTCGCCGTCGGCGCAGGACATTAAAGTTACCCGCCAGTTGATCGAAGCCGGGAAGACGATGGAAATCAACGTGCTCGACCACGTCATCATCGGCCGTAAAACCCGTGAGGGTGCTGACGACTTTCTCAGCTTGCGCGAATCCGGCCTGGTCGTTTTTTAGGCGTCTGGGCAGTCTGAAAGAACCCTCGCGCCTTATGCTTTGGAAGATCCTCGACACTTCGGGGCAGCTTAATCGAGCGGTGGCATTGCGTAGGGTCACTTGATTTGATACTCATCTAAGCCCTTCGGTAAGGGCGGTTAAATCCTTAAGTTA